>Ga0247810_10000071_pt1 | contig 173005 bp, 168 predicted proteins | sample UWRJL119311C1_FD_179918 | JGI IMG/M metagenome (GOLD analysis project Ga0247810, IMG submission 179918) | Plant litter microbial communities from Arlington Agricultural Research Station in Wisconsin, United States - UWRJ-L119-311C-1 | ecosystem: Environmental > Terrestrial > Plant litter >...
TTTTCACATGAATACTGTTCCTTCTGTCCTATTCATGGGTTATGAAATTTTGAAGGATGGATGGCATTGCCCGAGATGGTGGTAGAATTTACGATTCAATACTATTGAAAGAAGTGGCACGAGATATACGGTTGTCTAGATAGCTGCTGTGAAATAGTAGATGTCCAAGGCCGTGCAGCACTATATGCTAATATCTATATGCACAGCATTTCAATAATGGCAAGTTAATTTATAGTTGTGACCAATTTTGGTCGGGATCAAAACATTATCAACTGCAGCAAGAACAATAGAGAAGCCATCTAACAAGTAAGTATACTCTTAGTTCATTATTTTTTCTTTACATGTTAGCTAGTAGGAGATAGCTAGCTGTCACAACGCCATTCCCTCAATTAAATCAACCCAAGTACTCTTTCCAACCCACATTATGGCTGCTATTATTGTCGCTTTAGCGACTGCTCAGATTGCCCCAAGATAATTCCACCTCGCCCAAATATCTAAGCGTACTCATCCTTAACTCGTCGCTGGCTCTCACCATCGACGAACGAGTGACGGGTAGCCGATTGTCTACGTTGGCGACGGTAGAAACCACTGTTGGCTGAGGTAGTAGTGGTATCTTTGCGTCCTCCAAGACCGCATCCAACGAACAACATTAAGGTGGCAAGGAACATCGCGAACCAAGCTCCCCAGGTGAAGCCAAAAGCATATTTACCGAGATGCGCATCGATGTTGTTGGCCTTGAAAACCTTTTGCATCTTCACGAAGGTAACGCTAGCTATTGTTAGTGAAGCCTCATGAACCAAATATAATATCACTTACGTCATGAGCGCGGCTCCAAGAGACATCCAGAAGAGTGCGATGGCGACCAACAAGCCCGAGAATCCAGCTGCAAGACGGGAGAATGGGGATGCGATGGCAGCAAGGAACGCAAACGCGTCGAATACAAGAGCGAGAAGGTAGAAAACCCATCCGAAGCGCCACATGTAAAAATAGTATGTGCTGGTGGTACCTTTTCCATGGGAGCTAACAATGATTAGAGGTGGGCAAATTTGGAAGTAGGAAGATCTGTGACTTACCCAACAAGCTCAGCAGGCACACCATCAGTACCTCCAATCCATGCATATCCAATTGGTAAATCTGGCACCGGGCTTCCACAATCGGTGTTATCGGCTCCGCAGATATAGAAGTATGTCCATCGCGACACGGGTCGTGCACCTTGGATGGACGACGTGTCTGCCTCGAGAAAGTATGTGAGGTTGAGCGGCGTGGTAGATTTCAGGCCGGAGAGCACAACGAAGAATAGAAGCACCAGCGATCCAGCAATTAGGACCAGGGACACAATGCCCGTTGCACTACCTACGAACCAATTAATTAGTCTAGCTCTGATATCCACGCGGTGAGGATCAGCACTCACGAATTCCGGCACCCATTATGTATTATATTAATTAAGTATTTCGTCTGCTATGATTCGATCGATGGGCAGGAGCTGTAGCGATTGAGTTGTAATTAGCATGATGCATCAACATGAGACGGCAGCTGTTGCTGAAGCTAGGGTAAGGTGTAAACAAAGCAACGGGATCGTACCTTTCTACCTTGACGCTGCAGCAGGGACCTTGTTGACACTTGATATTCCAATGGAGGGTTCGGTATTAATTATTTTTGCCGGGTGAGTCGAACGGAAGTCAAGCCAAAGTCAACTCGGGGAGGGGAAAGAAGATGAACAAGTAGATGATGGGCGGTGATGGTGGTGGTGGTGATGTTGGCTGCGGGTTAGCTTTCTTTGTTAGCTCGGCGCAAACGTAATTGAAGTCGGACCACTCGAGACCACACCAACTTTTGCTTTCCCGCCTGGCTTTTCCGGTCGTTGGACCCGATGACGATATGATCGCTCGGCAAAGCCTTGGCAGAAGAACCTCTTCTGCCGCGTCTAGACCGGGGGGACCCGCCTTTTATGCGTATTTTATGCTATTTATGCTATTTATGCCTTTTATAGCTGGCTGGTGCTATTTCACCATCCAGTTTATGAAGGGCCCCGTCATGCTATTTACTCTTTTACCATAAACTGGGATATTTCATATATATTAATCCGACTGCTATCTACCGTAAAAAGATCACGTGCAGGTACTGAATACAAACAACACTGAGGAGCAGAGAAAAGTGATATCATCAACATCATCATCATCTTCGTTATCGTAGCTCTGCTTCCCTTACAGCAGTAGTCTCTCTCAAATACAAGTAATGCAGCAGTCCGCGGCACTGACGACCCACAAACGCCCGCAGGAGGGAGATGTTGACTATTCATAAAAGTATGACATCAATCGATCTGGATGGAGAAGACATCACGCGACACTAGTTGCTGTTACGGTACAGTGATCAGTGCAAATACCACCGTCTATTTCTCCCAAGTAGCTGAATGGGAATGCTGAGCGTTGATCTGGGAGACTAACCCCAAAGAGGCATGGTTTAGGTCAGCTGCAACTTTCAGCCTTGTGCAGCTTCCATCAGCCTTGTTACAATTATTATCACCTATGATTAACCCCCGTCCAAACGATCTCACATCAAGTTCAGAAGAATACATACGCATCCTCGACAGTTCCTGTGATCGGTGCTCCTCCTATTTCCTATGTCAGCACCACAATGTCTGCGTCGCTTCACAATCCCGCGCACTCACCCCATCCCCTACGCCCACGCGCAAACCATCCAAGAGAAAATTGTCTCTGAGTTCCTCTCCTACAAAGCCATCATCTCGTCCCGAGATCCTCCCAAGAAGCTTCCTCCAGCACCTCTCCCGGCAATCTTCGCCTTCACTCCCGAGCCTGTGTATACGACTGGGCGCCGAGAAGTTGGCGCACTCACAACTACACAAATCCATCAACTGAAAGAGCCCTTGGTCTCTTTGGGCAAGAAGAATGTCGCCCGCATCTATGAAACCAAACGTGGCGGCCAAATTACCTTTCATGGTCCTGGTCAGGCAGTGATTTACCCCATACTCGATATCAAATCAATACGAAGCGAACGATTCCCTAATGGCATGACTGCGCGGCAGTATGTGGAGGTCTTGGAGCTCACCACCATGGACGCACTGATGCAGTTCAACATCACTTCATTTCGTACCGACGATCCGGGGGTGTGGGTGACGGCGAAGCAGAAAATTGCAGCGGTCGGCGTACATCTGCGGAGGAATATATCAAGCTTTGGGGTTGCTGTCAATCTTGACACGGACTTGCGTTGGTTCGACCGAATTGTCGCCTGTGGTTTGGAGGGGAAAAAGATGACGAGTATGGTAGAACAGGTCCAAAACATAAAGACCAAGAAATTTTCAAAAATCTGGACGCAGATGTTTGCTCTCCAGCTCTGGAATCATTCAGATGGCCGGCTCGTTTATGATAAAGAAGAAACGATGCTGGATGAGCTGTCACTCGCCGATGGAATCGATAGTGATCATAAATCGACGAGAAACAATGCTCGTCGTCTCCATAGCTTTACTTTTCAAGAGCGGTTGAATTTGCTCAGGGAAGTCGCCGATGTCGATACTACCAACCTAAAGCGCAAACCCACGTCTGTAAAGCTCAGCGACAACTCTTATCCTGACGACTTGTTCACAAGTCTGCTCAACGAAGAGCCTACAGAATTTGACTCGGGTGTTGCTGATAACATACTAGCTACGCAGTTGTTCCAGACGCCAGATCTTAGAAATCCAAATGCGCCGAAGGAACGGGTCCGGTGGAAAGAAGTTCATGACGTGGAGCCTGCGGGCACAGAAGAATCATACTCGACGGCAACAGGATACTCTCCTGTAGCAAAATCCACAAATGGAGTCGATATACACGCTGAGCAGGCTCATCCAGTGTTTCCAATGAGCTCTAAACCCCGTCAAGACAATTCAACAGCGTAACAGATATGCGCCGAGTGGCTGCGCTGTACAGTACTGTTCATTTCACTTGCATGTAATTTTATTGTCCTTAGCGAAGCAAACGTTATATACCTACATCTACATCACTTTTTAAACGATGTATCTTTCACTAGACTGCCTCAAAAGTTGCAACTGTTGGGACAAAGGTCTCGATGAATACAATTTTTGATTTTGGGAGCAACATTGTTTTTCTTTTCATCTAAAAGTGACGATAAACCACGAAACCACGAGACTCCAGACTCCAGACTCCAAACTCCATGCAATGGGAACCATAGAAAATGCTCACAGTGATCTAAACCAAAAGAAAAATTCAGCCCAGGCTTACTTACCTCTACATGTCATGACCCGAACGCCAACCTATGCGGATTTTCCATCACCTTCCCAAAAGAAAGTGGCTCGGTATCTCGAAAGAAAGAAAAGTATCAGAAACCGCCACAACCTCCTACCACTGTACAAATCGCCTCCTCATGGGCCTTGGCATACTTCGTGCATACACACCCCCTACATCAGCTGTGTTTCCAGTCGCTGCGTTTCCAGTCGCTTTGCCAGTATTCATGGCCGGCCCTCCATTCGCTGCTGGCGCTCCTGCCGATGAGGAGCCTTGCGTGGGTGGGCTAGATGCTCCTGACTGTGGTGCCGCGTCGATATCAGCATCATATCCATTGTCAGTTGGGCTGTTTGCACCTCCATTTGCACCGCCAGCCTTCTTACCTACGGGCGCAGGCCTTGAATGAGAAGTTGGGGCTGTGGCCTGAAGGTCTTCATCATACCCAGCGCTACTGCCTTGCGAGCCTGGCTGTCCGGTAGCTGATGACGATGGGTTTCCAGACGACGCGGGAATTCCTGAACTAGGTGCGCTGCCAGTATTCGCATCCTCCTCTGGGACGATACCAGGCGTGGCGTTTTCGTCCGCATATCCGTCGGTGCTCATGTCGCTGGCATCACCTACTTGGATGTTTGGCCTGGGGTCGCTCTTGACAGGAGGGCTATTTGCTGCACCGTTGCTACCATCATTGCTGGCACTGTTGACGGCAACATTGGTTGTACTTGGATATCCACTATCATCAGCTTCAGGAGTACCGGTGATATCTGTGGATTGTCCAAGCATTGTACCGTCCATGTCTTGTTCCGAAGGATCCCCTCCGTTTCCAAGCACTCCTCGTGTATCATCAGTCGATCCGCGGCTACTTGGCTCCTCTCCAGTTGCGCCAGCGGGATTACCGGTGTTGCTTGCGGGTTGTGCAGGCATTTCTCCGGTCTCATCGCCTGATCCAGTACCATCCTGTTCATATGCAGCAGCTCCACCAGATTGGCTGGTTCCAGGAGCAGGAGATTCGTAGTCGTCGACTCCAGAAGAAGTGCCAGAAGCGTCAGAATTGCTAGAGTCGCTTTCATATTGCGACGACGTGTCAGAACCGCCCATACCGTCAACTCCCGTATCGAGAGTGTCTGTAGCTACAGCTAACGTAGAGTCAGCTGCCATTTCGCCAGTTTCTGTAGGGTCAGTCGCCAAATCGCCGGTTTCTGTAGCCCCAGTTTCCTCAGCGCCAGTCGCTACATCGCCAGTTCCCATATCTCCAGTTGCCATATCGCCAGTTTCCTCAGTGCCAGTCGCTACATCGCCAGTTGCCATATCTCCAGTTGCCATATCGCCAGTTTCTGTAACGCCAGTTTCCTCAGCGCCAGTCGCTACATCGCCAGTTCCCATATCGCCAGTTCCCATATCGCCAGTTCCCATATCGCCAGTTCCCATATCGCCAGTTCCCATATCGCCAGTTCCCATATTGCCAGTTCCCATATAGCCAGCTCCACCCATCAAAGGGTTTGAGGAAAGATATCCATACTGTTGCATCTGATTCAAGCCATTCAAAGCGCCACTAACTGCATTTGTTTTCCTGCCCGTGGTTGCATATTGCGTGCCAGCATCCATGCTCGCGTCGTAGTCGTCTGCTGGTAAAGCACTCCCAGATGCGCCATTCCCAGATGCGCCATTGCCAGATGCGCCACTCCCAGATTGGTCGTGAGAGTCGGTACCATCATCTGATGCTGCAGACGGAGACGTTCCTATTGCGGTAGGTGGAGGTGTATTCCCAGATGCGCCATTGCCAGATGCGCCACTCCCAGATTGGTCGTGAGAGTCGGTACCATCATCTGATGCTGCAGATGGAGACGTACCTGACCCAGCAGATGGAGACGTACCTGACGCATTTCCTTCCCCGGTTCCAGAGTTAGATGTGCCTTGCGAACTCTCTCCCATGGCTCCACTGCCGGAAGGTTGTTGACCTACACCTGATTGTGCTAAGTTTGAAGCCGCATCGATGGCGCTTCCCGACAATCCTGATGATCCTGACGACCCGCCGTCCGCAGAACCTCTATCTGGGTCTTGTGGGGCTGTATCAGTTGCATCAGCGGTACTAGCTGGAGGCGCGCCACCCGTGGTCGCTTTGGGTTGTGTTTGTGCACCTTCAGTAGCACCAGGTGGGTTTGTGTTGGCAGTCGCCTGGGGATTTGAAGCCGGACCTGTTGGTGTAGGTGCTGGCTTATCAGCAACGCTGGCCTTTGCTGCATCTGCTTTATCCTTTTCCTCCTTCTGTTTCTTTTCCGCCTCTGCTTTATTCTTTTCCTCATTCTGTTTCTTTTCCGCCTCTGCTTTGTCCTTTTCCTCATTCTGTTTCTTTTCTGCTTCTGCTTTATCCTTTTCTGCTTTATCCTTTTCGTCTTTATCTTTCTTGGCTTGGTCATTGTCATCCTTCTTATGATCTCCGCTTCCTCCTCCACTACTTCCTCTTCCTCCTCCACCACCTCCTCTTCCTCCTTTTGGACTTCGATGAAGTAGTTGCGTTAGGTGAGTTCGCTTATTGAGCTGGGCTACCGAAACTTCATTGATACCCGAGTTGTCATCAAATGACGCCGCCTCCCATTCTGATTGTTGTAAGGAAGAGACATCGTTGGCTGCTACATTATCGGGTGCGCTATCTCCTCTGTATGGCGCGACGAAGCTTGGCACTCGAGCTGTCGGCAGTGAAACTGCTGTCTGAGTGTATGCGAGAATCGCGAGGACAGCTGCGTGGGAAAGACGCATCCTGTTAAGTTGAGTTACACACTAGGTGTTATGTGTGACTGATGTCAGTTCTCTATTTGCAAAAACTGAAACTCGAATATATGGCTCGAGGATTGAACTAGTGAAACAAAGGAAAATGACAAAAGAAAGTGAAGTGAGAAAAATGTGATCTTGCCTGTTGGTGGATGGATGAAGTTGAGCGACTCGTTGGCTGGGTATACTCCCAGTAATAGTGGTGTTCAAGTGATAATGTTGTTGAAAAAGAACTTATCGATTTACTCACGGAGGGGAATGATCATGAGTTGGCGATAGAAGGCGAGAAAGTTGTCTGAGATTGGTGTAGTTCAAAACTTCTCTTCTAAGAAACCACATCTTCATATATACATCTCGCACTCCAAAACCAACCAACACGCGAATGTTTCGCCGCTCAGGATTTCAAAATCACAACAGACACAGCCGCTCCAGCACCACACCCTTTCATGAACAATGAATAGCATTGGTGATAGGATAACCACCGAGCGATCAACACCTGCCCCTTCCCACAGGATCCCCAAACAAACACAAACCAACTTCTTTGGACCTCGTCCTCCCAGAATCCCAATGTTGGTGAACCTGCACGCCAGCCCCGTTTTTCCACAGGGAAGTCACGTTGGTAATATATTTCTAAATCGGTGGTTGCGGCGACTCACAGCCAGGCTCGCTTAGGACAGGGGTTGCAGGGGAGCCAATGGCGAGCGAGTATTTAACCAACATCCAACGCGATGCTCTTTTAATGGGCTGCCCTCCAACATGACTGTCTGATCCGCTTGTGGCTCAACCTTGCTTGGCGGTTGGTTAATGGGCGAACTTGGATTGAAAATAACATGAGGAGAATACTGCTGCCCGTACCGGTCGAGGTTGGTAGAGGATTGCTGGTTGTGATTATCTGCATACACAGTGTTGGAAGAGGAATTCTAATTGTAGTTATCAGCACGCACAGTTGCTGACCGGCGGAAATTTGTTTACTCAGTTTTCGATAGCCTCTGTAAGGGAAATTCCTGGACTACTTTAGAATCGGGCCCTCAAAACTGCGGCTCCTGCGTCTCATATGTCCTAGACAGCATTTATCTTCGATGCATGTTACCTCACCCTCCTATGATGAGCTTTAAGGTGAACAAATTTGCCCACCACAGTTGAACCCCGTTCTGTAATGGTGCACCGCCTCATTAAGGCGATGATGTTTCGTAGGAAGTTGTTTGGCAGGGAGTCAATCACTGTGTATGGCTGGAGGTGCAATTTCGTATCTGCAAGTAAAATGAGCAAGACTTGATCAATGCAGATACGGTTTGATTTGTCCTGACCAATATATGCAAGCAGCGCTTCTGTTTCTTTCGATACCACTCTCCGCTATGGTTATATAACGTCAGTAAATCATACTATTGTGACTAGTCGACTCTCCCATCCCTCTCGCAAGTCGCCTGAGACCCTAGCGATCCCAATTCGTTCATACTCGTCTACATTACCTCCAGTCGGCCTCAGGACCAATGCAAAGTTCTTCGCTGGATAAAATATTATTGATGCTTGAAGCTCGTCATTGTTCATATCTGATATCTTTTTTTCTCCAATCTCTGGCCGTTTACGGTATCCAATAGTTCCAATATCAAACAGGATAGCCCCCTCGTTACTTAAATTAGACAAAACGTGTTCCTTTACAAGAGGCATAAAGTCCAGCCACAAGTATGCGACTTGACCTTTTCTGGATTTTAGGAGTGATGTGACCACCCATGGAGGGTCGTTGAACTTCTCTAATTTCCCACTATCACTTAGTATGATACTTCCAATAGCGAGGTTACCAAGTGCTACATGTCGCCCTTTGATCTGCAACGTGCCTGATGTTACCGCGCTGAACTCGTCGCGACCAGCATATTTAATATCAATATCAATAATCTCAGCAGTAGGGTTGATGATATCCTCCTGCCTGCTAAAAGATGCGATCAACGCACCTGGGAGTTTGAGTCCACGATTGCATGCTGAAGCCCATGTCCATGTAGGTCCCACATAATCTTTCGACTTTTGTTGGGATCCATCAGTAGTCCACATAAGGCCATTATGAAAGTCCTGCGCCCAAATTCCTGCTCGGTACTCAAATCCGGTGTGTCTCGCCACCTCTTTCGCGATACCAGATATCGCTGGGAACACATCAGCACTGAAAGATATGTGCCGCTGGCAAAAGATCTGAACAACTCGGTACCACAGAACGAGCGGGTCGTGATACCATCCGGTGTCAACTGCCTCCAGGCGTTGCTTTCGATTTTGAAGGATGTCCTTTGACAAGCATATGGCCTTCAAATTCTCATGCCCCATGAATCCATGCGCATCCAACGCATCAAGACCAGGTATCTCTTCCGAGAGCGTAGTGGTTCGGCACTCCCAGACAAGTTGCTCTTGTGTCCACTTCATGGTTCTTGGTGACAGTATGTCCTCTTGGAGAGCCCACGCCCGAGTTTGCAAAACCCCCCTTGCAAGTCTCTCGGCATCCTTGTTGGTAGTATGGTAAGTGTAAATGCTACCACAGAATCCTCTCGCCGGGCTATGGCATCCTTGAACAACATAATCCTTCTCAGCCGCAAGAGAGAAGAAGCTTTCTGTATGATCGTGGCAGAATTCAGCTGATATCATGAAGACACAGTTTTTATAAACTTCACCCATTTTTGAAACTTCCTTTTGCCAATCCTCCTTGGAATCCTGGATAATGCATAAAGAGTCTATCCATAGGTATCGATAGCCCATGATCCTCACAGTCTCCACGGCATCTCTGAATAGTGTTGGCAATGTATTATATTGTAGAATCTTTCGGTGACTTGAGAATGATTCCCTGGTTGTTTTAAGTGGCTGTATAACGCCCCAGCAGTGGCTCAAAGTTATCCAGTTCCTAACGTGGGCAGTAGAGGCTTGTAAAAACGGTTCTTGGCTCCCATCTGGTGGCCCAACGTCTATCACTCGCGTCGGTGCATGAAAACTATGGTCAGGGAGACACAAACACCCATGGTGGGTACTCAGACACGAGTTCAACCATTTGGAGGCTAGCTGAAGTCGATCTTGTAGGCTCCTGGTCAGAAGGACGCGCGAGCTTAGGAACTGCGAAGCCGGGCTTTCTGGTTATTTCAGTCAACGTCAGAGGTAATGCATATGCAAGACGAACCTGGCTTTGCGGCAATAGCTAGAAATGTCCAAAGAAACGGAACTTTGTGGGAGCTTTGTGTCTTCGAATACTCCCAGCGCTCTTCCTGTCCATATCTTATACTATGAAAACCCCCCGGCTTCTGCCACACAACCCGGGCAATTATCTGGGTGTCTAGGGGACCAAGATCATAACCTTGAGTTAGATCCCCACCATAGAAGCTCCATTGAGATCCCCAAATTAGTCTACATGACCTGCACCCATTTTGAGATGATTGGAAAAGGTCCGCGCAACTTGGATGATGTCTGTAGCCTTCGCTTGTTGATAGTAGATCCAGATTAATATTTGAGCAAAACACACACCGCATCCTCCTTAAAAATCACCACTTAGCGTTCGAGTCTGATAAACCTCTATATGTTGAGAATATTGATAAAGTAAATACATACAAGGTACTAACTTACATGTTTCTTTTTTGGTTTGTTAGCGTGCTGGGAGTAGTTAGACAATTGGCCACCATTGTGACACATGGCCACCGATCCCGAGGCTGCATGAGGCATCCATAATTACTTTTTATGATGTGGTGAGTTGATACAACACCAGGCTCATCTATGAGATATGAGATACCACGTTCAACTGCCACAGAACTTAGACGTACGAGACTACCTACTGAGTCCGAAGATCCAGCCCCAAACAGATCGCTTGTTCAAAGACAATTTTTTGACAAGTTGAAATGCTAAGAGTCGGCAACATTATTGTACACTTCGACTGGCTCTGTGGACGAAGTATGTAGACTTCAAAGAGTTCATCCAGCTGATGATAGACATATCGTAATTGGTCAATCTAATTTCTGAATATTAAGAAAGAAAAACCTCGCACGCATCTCCCACAGTGACTGATAATATAGGAGCTTTTTATTTTTATGAACGAATTTACAAAATTGCTGGCTCTTATTTATGCTCGCTCCGAAAACACCAAGCCGGAAACTCCAATTCTATTCGTGTATCCTCCTAATCCAACGTACTTTTTGAAACTCATTCCTTTATCTTTTCATTTGTCCTTCCTTGTTTCCGTAGGCGCCGCCTGAAAAGGTTAACATTGTTAAAGTGAGCAAAAGCTAAAACATACCTTCGCGATATATTGTCTTCCAATGGCAATAGTTTCTTCCTGGCCTCTTTGACGTCCCCAAAATCTCTCAGCTGGTGTACCATGTCCTTTTAGAGTCGAGTTTCTAGCTTCATCCTCAAGCGTGCTTCTGCTAATCTTTTCGCCTTGACCAATACCACCAGCTGCTGCTTTCTCTGCTTCGTCGTACCCTTTTGCCTCCTGGATGTATTGTCTGTTTTCATCAGTTAGTCAAAGCGAACCAAGCAGACTGTCTATGGTAACATACTTTCGTACTAAGAATCTTTCAGCTCTCTCCTTTTGCATACCCGGACTATCGATTTTGCTCAATGCAGTCTTGACGCCAAGTCGCACGGCAAGATAAATATGCTCCGAGAAGAAAATCGTAAGAAGCAGGCCCCAAGCTTTGATATCGCCCGGGTGACCGGCTGGTCCACCACCATCACCAGTGAATAAATATACTAGAGCAGCACTTGTCAGACTTCCCAACCAAGCGAGGAAACCCAAAGCATCTATCCAAGGACCAATCGAATCAGCTCTCCAAGGGACGGGACGTTGAGTTTCAATGGCAATTTTGAGAGCATCACCGCGAAGTTCAATCCAGTTGTTGACTAGGAAGGAACAAGCGGTAAGTGGCCACACAACAGAGAAAAGGGAAAGGTAGCCAAATTGTACCACCATCTCTCTGAAGTCTGATGTTACATCGTAAATACCTAGCTCAGCTTCGGTTCTAACGCGAGCCAGAAAGTCTGATTCTTCGGGATGGTCATCTGCGGAAGGGCTAGCATCACCTCCTCGTTTCGCGGCTTGATTAGCTTTGACTTCCTTTACCTTATGGAAAACTTTGCGCTTGATGAATGGCACAACAACCTCCAGTGCAAAGCCAACAATCTGAGCTGTGACTGTGAAATAGATGACTTGCTTCTTGAGTCTATTTGGATTGATTTGGAAGCCAGCTTTTGGTGAGGTCATTTGTTTGGTATCCTCAGCAAACGGCTTGACAGTTAGTTGGAAGACATCAAGGTGTGGTACCAGAATCTGTGCGAACGGAATGTAGACGAATGCTGTTAGGAAGATAGGCATATATGAGGTTATGAAGTTGAGAACAAATATCTTCTGGACCATCGCGGCCTCCTTGGCTGAGAAAGGTTAGCTGAGTGAAACTTGCATAGATGTCATGACTTGCCATCACTAGTCTCGTAATTTTCCAGTTCCGTAAGCTTGGACGCAAATCCGGTCAAAAGAGTGGAAAGGGTGGGCATTACTACAGTCAGGATGACAGTAGGTAGAAATGTCTGTAATCATTAGTTACGTGCAAAACCGTGGAATTTTGTACGCACCAAGTAAGCTTTGAATGGGCCATTGTAAACCTCAGATATAAATATCTCAATGCCAAAGCAAGTGGCAATCAAGCTACCAAGGATCGCAGCGGCAGCCAGTGCAAAAGGGACCTGGAGCAGCTGTCTCGACAGTCTTTTGACTGGCGAATAGAACTTGACTTCTTCGCCTGTAATGGGATCCTTGATCTCACTTTCATGTTTGAAAGCGGCATTCTTTCTCTGAATTTTCGAGACACCACGAACTCCCCACTGAACAGCAAGGTCTGTTTCCTGCTTTTTCCAGTATTCAGTGAAACCAACACACCATAAAGCATTAACGATAGCATAGACAGGCGAATATGAGCCTAGTAGCACCCAGGTTGAGAAACCGAAGAGAGCTGGGAATGTAAGAGCTAGGAAGTATGATTGTAAAAATGAGAAGTAGAAAGCTATTTTCTCTCCAAATCGATTTCGAATCTCCGTTAGATCTTTTGTATCTAGGAATGTTTTTGACGTGAGATCCTTGATCCAAGCTTTGTTGAAAGCCTGATCATGGAGGGGGAAGATCGACTCGACACCCTCCCATTCACCAGTCTTAGGAATGATACCCGCGCCACCTTCCTCACGCGAGCTCGTGATCAACAAATATACCAGACGTAAACGTTCTGCTTCAGTGATTGGCTCGTGGTTCAAGTTGGAGTCTAGTTCCTTCTCGGGAGCAGCTGTGCGGACTCCATATAACCAATCTTGTACTCGAGATCGATATACTTCGGCTTTGAGGTGTCTGTCGGAAGATATCTTCACGAAAATGAGCACGGCACAATTATCGCTGTTTCGTACTTCCGTGGCGAGTCCAACATCATTGAGAGCTTTGATAAGCTTTACGAATCGGGCTTCTGCATCTGCTTTGCCTGGATAGAGTTATTAAACGCAAAGAGAATAGGAAAGGGAGGTATGGCTTACCTGTAGTTGCGAATCGGTAGTCAATGACATAATCAACACTTTTAGAAATTAGCATCCGTTGTCATTAGCAAATGCTGGCAGTTATCCTACTCAAAGTTGTTTTGCAACGCATCCTTGCCAATTGACGTCTTTGGTGAAGACATACTGGCGCGTTCGGAGATCAAGTGCGCTTGGTTGAAGGGGAAAGAGGAGCACAACGGTGGAAGGTTGAAATATAGGACACCAGAGCTGGCACGCTAATGTATTGTTATATCACCTATTAACGTTCCTTGATCTGAGCTCTAGCTCTAGTTTGGGTCTGAATTCATCCATGACGTTGCGGGCGCTTTCCAGCCAAGAAGCCAAGATACAGCACATCCCTGTGGAGATCACAGCTCACCCCGCCAATGTCAATATCAACAGATGGCCAACAGCATACCAACGACAATGGCAGATGGGAATACCTTCAACTATTGCGACCCTTGATGACACACTTATAGCGCTATACTAAAGCCTATCCGATCATCGTACTTGGAACTGTGTCTGAGAAATAATAAAGCACTACAGTAAAATGGCATCACATCCTCAACGAAAGTCCCTTTGGCCATGGTCTCGTCGACAAGTGAAATGGGACCCCCCTACTCCGCTGGACAGTCTCCTAGAGTCCCCTATCAAGTACCTGGTCACCATAATCTACAGTGTATTCCTCTATCTTCGCGGAGCGCCGTTCATTCCACCGCGCAACAAGCCTTCTGTTCGCATCGTCTGTATATCCGACACCCATTCAAACACCCTCCCAGTTCCACACGGTGATGTTCTCATCCATGCCGGTGACCTTACCAGCTCGGGACTTGCGGCAGATATACAGGCGCAAATTGATTGGATTGCTGGATTGCCTCATAAAGAGAAGATCATTATAGCTGGGAACCATGACAACTATTTTGATACGAAAAGCAGAAAGCCAGAAGATAGGAATAAACAGCTGGACTTCAAAGGGGTAAATTACTTGGTCAATAAATCTGTGACATTGAAATTCAAAGGAGGAAGGAAGCTGAACTTCTATGGATGTCCTGGGATCCCCAAGATAGGGGCCAACGAGCATGCGTAAGTCCTGGTCATATGTCACAAAGTTCATCCACATTACCCTACAATACAAAAGAATTGAATGATTCATTGCTGCACTTACTATTGCATTTCGAACTAAAATACTTTCAGTTTCCAATACACAACCGAAGACTCTTATTGGTCGACCCGCATCCCACGCAATACTGATGTGCTTATAACACACACACCACCAGCACATCACCTCGACATTTCTCTTGGCTGCCCCTCTCTCCTCTCCGCCATCTGGTCAACTAAGCCACGTCTCCACGTCTTCGGCCATGTTCACTCCGGTCATGGGCGTGAAGCTGTGTATTGGGATGCCGGACAAGCTGCCTTTGAGCGGATATGTGCTAGGGGAACAACTCATAGATGGACAGGCTTGATGTTGGGAGAAGGCTGGCTTGATACATGGTTAGATGCATTCAGAGTGGTTTTTTACGGAATCAGAGGCGTACTATGGGATCGCTTGATGGTTGGCCCGGGAGGCGGCAATGGGGGATTATTGGTGAACGCGGCTGTTGTCTGGAGGTCAACTACTGATATTGGAAACCGACCCCAGATTGTGGAATTGTGATTTGTCAAGATGATACCAAAGACATACATACGTTTTGCATTATCTCTTTTATATAAGGAACTTCTTTATTGAATGATGTTGTTGAGCACGTGCTTGAAGGTTTATTTTCCCTGGTGAATTTTATTAGTAAGGTCGAGGAGAGGACATGCAATTTCATGTACAGATATTTAAGCCTCGAAAGTTGCCATTTACAGACTTTTAAAAAATCTCATATTGCAGACTGATTGATTTACCTCTACTCTCAAAATGCTATCTAAGCTTCTAAGTCTACCCATCCCCGTCAATCCATTCTCAGAATCAAGCACAAAATTTCACGCACCAATGCCCTTCATTCTTCTGATTGATATTCTTTCTACCCATCATACGCCAATCTTCCATCCCCTACAACGCCCCAAAACTCCTCCACAATCTGCTTCTGCTCCTTATTTCCACCTTCGGCGCCCCTGACACCTAAATAAACCCTACCATCCACTCCCGTCTCCCATTCCCCTGGATTACCACCAACAACAATCCCTCCTGCTTCGACCAAAATACACCACCCGGCAGCGACATCCCATGCCCAGCATCCACCTTCCCAGAAAATATCCATTTGACCCGTTGCTATGAATGCGAGATTTAGGGCTGCACTCCCCATAGAGCGAATAGAATGGACCTGTTGATAAGAATATCATTGTTAGTTCATCGTCTATCAATGAATCAGGTGATTGTTGGAATGAGTTTAATACAAATAAGAGAACAATTCGGATGACAGGTACTCTCTCCATATCTGTTTTTATTTCCGCACTTTAGACATAGATAGGAGTAGCTATATCTTGGAGAGGATTATGAGTAGCATATTGGGAAAAAATGAAACCGCCAGAACCTACCATTGCCCCGCCATCTTCCTTAGAGGCTGCGAGTTTGCTGAAGACGCGGGTTTTGGTAAGGAAGTTTGAGCCAGATCGGTCCGATCCCCATTCCGTAGCCACAAGACACGTGCTTAAGTCATTCAGTGGCTCTGGTTCTTTCAAGGGTAACTTTTGTACCTCTTTGCCACCAAGTCTGTGTAAGTAAGAGCCGTGGCCACGAATACCGGTGTAGAGCTCGTCTAGATACGCGTTGAACACCACTCCCACAGTCGGCACCTTTCCTACTACCAGACCGAGCGAGATGCAAAAAGACGGGAAACCATGGACAAAATTTGTTGTCCCATCGATAGGATCAACAATGAACGTTGGTTCTTCCGTGAGCTTTTGGCCCGGGTAATAGGTTTCTTCGCCTATAAATTTGAAGTCTGGATAGGACGAAGTAAGACGAGTAGATACCATTAACTCTACTGCTTTGTCTGTCTCGGTAACGAGATCAGCGGCTGGGGGAACAGTTAGTATATGGTTTTATGAGGGCTAACTCGGCCTGTGGTATTTCTTCGAGGAATAGTCACGGGATAAGTGTGTGAGAGGTATGTACAGTTTTTCTTTGTCCCAGAAGAGTCGCTCGAGGGTTTGGCAGAGAGCATCATGCGACCTGCTTCTTTGGCAACGCTGATCAGCAGATCGTGGATCTCTTGAAGATTGAGGTCTGACATATTGACGGTATGTATTTTGCCAAGATGGATGTATATAAACTTTTGTTGACTTGCTGGTGAATTGGTTATTGAAATTCCAGCAAAAGGCTCTCGGGTTCTACATACTGAACAAGGAAGCAAATTCGTAATTAATCGGGTCTTAAGTAGCGTGTTGATTGTTGTAAAAGAGAGAGAAGAAGCAAGCTTTGTTAATTGAAGGGGCAATATGGTTTAGCGAATAATCTCTAAACCTTTTCCCACGTGGTTAGGCTCAATCGGTATTTATTCACATTGACACCGAGTGAGGTTCAGAAGGTAAAACATATATTCCATCACATTTACAATGTCAGATCTGAGATCAAAAATCACGTGGTAATCCCAATTCCAGATATAGAATCAGGGTATGTATGTCATGCTCTTATTTCACTACAACAACCACTCGTCCTTCAATGTGACCCGAGGCCATTTCTGAGAACCCATCAGCCGATTCAATGAATCTTCATAATCCCAAACCTCTACCCCATTTCTGTCCTCATACAGGTAAAAGACCTCATAAACAACCGGACGCCAACCCATATCATAACACATTTTCCCTATCCTATACATTTTCCCTAAATATTGACTTCCTCGAAGTTGGACTATCCTCACCACTCGCCCTTCCCTTCTGCACATGTGTATCGACCATCGGTCTCGGGCTCACACCTCTCAAGCTTCCACCTCTAACCTCCGCCTCATCCCCAAACGGATTCGTGGCAGGTCTTCCCATCTCCTCGTCATATCTCCTATCCAACCCAGCTTGTGATCCACCAATATATGGTTCCGGCTCATGGCCCATTGCGCGCCCGCGATCGTCTCCAAATGTGGCGGATCCGGGTGTTGGCGCAACACCGGTTGTACCGTGTAATCCTAATTCTTGCTCTTCATAGTATCCGCCTGGGCCGTAGGCATCTGCTTCTGTGCCTACTCTTGCATCCCATGCTTCATCGGGGTCTAGTGGACCAAAGCCGCGATTTGACCCTCTGCCACGGACATTGCTATTCAATGGTTCCTCATAACCTCCTCCGGATGACCGACCGTTTTTGCTGATCTTGCTCTTAACCCATCCAATAACGCCACCTGAGTTGCTGCCACTCCCATACCGTCCACCGGATGAGTTTCCCTGAAAGGGATTATAGGAAGCAAGTGTCGGCTGTGGTAAACCTAATCGTCGAGCTCGCAAGTGTGTATAGAAAATCCAGCCTGCAGCAAGAAGTAGGAACGCAATTGCGATGATGATTACAAAGGCAGCTACGCCAGACATTCGCGCCATTGTAAGGTCTGCGTGGTGTGGGAAGAGAAGTGATTGATCTTTGATATCAGTCGGATTTTTCAGGTTGAAGCTGAGCCGGAACTAGAGCCAGCTGCAACGTCAGCACTTGGCAGAAGGGACAGACGGTTTAGACGTCCTGCTCAATGCTGGCGCATATATGGAAATGATCGGATGCAGAGTACAAGCATTTGTTTTCTTTGAAAACGACCGATAGCCTGGAAGTAAATGTAGCAATTGAGTGAGTTTGACGAGCCTGCATTAGAGAAAGCTAGAAACGGTGGTGGTGTCAGTTAGAGCTGGAATCGTTAGCGGCATGATCTGGGAACCGCAGTCTTGGCAGATAACAGAAAGACCTCATACAACCCAGAATTTTTCCTAGTATTAGCGAAAGTACTAGTACCAAGTGGTTCACTATGGGATTTATGAGTGTTCAAGGGAATCTGTCCAGTTTTAAGGAGTTAATGGTCGATATTTCTTTCGCCAATTGATCCTCAGTGCTTGGAGAGCCCTGGTGCCATGTGACGATAGCTTCGGTGCAGGCATCATGTTAATTCCGAGCTACTGGCATCTACAAGGACACCGACCGCTGCCCGACCTTAACGTAAAGAATACATAAACAACACATCTCTCCTCAGCACACAACTCCATACCAAACCATCAGCCTCCCCAAATCGCAATCATGAAGATCCACTACATCGGTGTATGTCTGACCATCATTACCCCTCCAAACAAAGCCAGCCCTAACCGCATGGTAGATACTGAGGAACGAGTCTAAGCCTGCTATCGAGCTGGTCGCTGAGAAGGAGTTGAGCACATATTCACGTTTTACCCGGGGCAGGTATGTTGTCGCGCGTCTTTGGAGTCTACCGTATAGGTGCAGAGCATACTATATCTGAACAAGAAAGGAATATCAAGACCGGAGCTGATATCATATATAGCATTGGGGAATTTATGACAGTATTCAGCAAGACGGTAGCAGAGCGCACACGTCCTGGTCAAAGGCAAGATGTTGAAGAACAAGGTACACCTCCATGCCACCTCTCCTTTTCCCTACCTGTCGAGCATCACTAATATGTTTAGATAACACCTTCCATGCCTATGCCCGTACCGAAGGCATCTGCGGGATAATAATCAGTGACCATGAATACCCCGTCATGGTAGCCCACCAACTTCTCTCCAAAATCTGCGACGAGTTCCTTTCCGCCAACCCCCGTTCCTCCTGGGCTGATACCACATCCCCCTCAGTGGCATACCCCGAACTCAAGGATTATTTGATCAAGTACCAGGATCCACAGCAGGCGGATAGTATCATGCGCATCCAGAAGGAACTCGACGAGACGAAGATCGTATTACATAAGACTATTGAAAGTGTGTTGCAGAGAGGAGAGAAGATTGATGATTTGGTGGCCAAGAGTGACGGATTAAGTGCTCAGAGTAAAGCATTTTACAGTAAGCTGCCCTCCTTTCCGACAAACCTTCTTCAATTACCACCTTTCCCTCCCCGTGGGACCTTGGAGTCTGTTTCAGGTTGACCTTCACCACGAATTTGCACCTAACATATATTTCAGATACGGCAAAGAAGCAAAACTCCTGCTGTGTAATTATGTAGATTTTCTACTTTGATATACCAGCCGCCACCGGCTACTCACTGGTTTTTGCATCCTGATATTGAAGGATGAGGCAACGTAATGGGCATAAGGCGTTTTTCTTTCCGCACGCATACCTTCTGAATATAAAGCTACAAATCCATCATCTTTACTCGCCATACTCTATTTATAGAACCGTTAATAGTAGAACCGTGAAGACAAAATACCTATCATGAACCCTACCTATTCTGCTCTAGGCATATCTGACACAATATATCAAATCACCCACCTCCGCCCCTCTGGAAGTCCTCTTACTTCTATGTATTCTAACTCCCGAGCACATCCCATTCTAGAAACATCACCTCAAGGTGGAACAGTTTCAACGATGTTGCGTGTATTCTTTAGATTAATGCTGGCACTCCATAGGAAAATGGAAGTACATGACTAAATGCTTAATGCTTGTTGCCTATCCCAAATTACCCCTGATATCATAGTTGCCAACCCAAAAAAACTCCTCCAGATGCAGATGCTGATGCAATATACTTCTACATGCTAAATCCCACAAAAACGCAACGCAGTAAACACATGCGCTAAAACAAAGCTCGCTCAGACATCCACCTTGACATAAGCCCACCTAACTGCCTGTTTCTAGACCAGAGGAAAGGGGCCAAATTGATCTAAAATCAAATAGCTTCAGCAACACTTTCCCTTTGGCTTTCCCACTACCGGCTCGACCTCTGCTGTATCTCCTGGTGGAAAGCCCAGCCAACTTCTCCTGTCCCTGCCTACCCTAAAGCTGCCCCCATACCCCATTCCCGGCCTTCCCCCGGCACTCCTTCCTTCAAAGTAACCTCCTCCCTCTCCGCCGTCTATCCCCGGCGTCTCACCCATAGGCGTCGGCACCGCACTCTCCTGCAACCTCCTCATCTCCCGATCTACCAGCTTTCTCGTCACGACCCTGAACACCTCATCCACACCCTCTCCGCTTTCCGCACTGACTTCATGACAACAATCCCAGCCGACCTCCTGTCCCCAAAAGCCACTACTTCTCTTGCTCGCCGGACTTTTCACTTCCGGCGCGCCTGCGCCGAAAAACGGTGAGGCTGTTTGGGTATGCAATCCCGAAGCCGTGGCGGGAGGCGTGGACGCGAGACCAGGCGCAAGATGTTCCGCAACATAGGCAATACACCTCTCAAAGGGCACTTCTCTCTTCGCCGGTTCCCTCGCTGCTAAATCTGCCTTTGTGCCCACGACATGCAGCACCATTTCCCCATTCCCGCCTTCGCCGCCCTCGCGCCTCAGCTCCTCCAGCCAGCCCTTCATCTCCTCGAAGCTTTTGGCATCGACCACGCTATAGCAGAGTATACACGCATTTGCGCCCCTGTAGTACAGCCTCGAGATGCTCCTGAACCGCTCTTGCCCAGCCGTATCCCAGATTTGTAGTTTGATCGAGGTGTTGGTATCGGTGTCGACGAGGCGTTTGGTGAGGAAGGAGGCGCCAACCGTGGAGGAGGGGGAGGGGAGGAAACGGTTGGAGACGTAGCGTGAGACGAGGGACGTTTTGCCGACGCCTAAAGAGCCGAGGACGACGATTTTCGCCTCGAGGGTTTGCGTCATGGTTGTTATCCTGGGGAAAGGATAGCTTGGGAAACTGGTGCTGAGGGCGCTTTATGGGCAGCGTGGTGGAGGATGGTGGATGTGGATGTGGATGCGGATGCGGCACATTATCTACATGCGACTGAGGGATTTGTTTCTTTCTGTAATGTAATAATGAGCCTGCGATGAGTGAATATCTGTGAAAATGTCGCAGATCTGGCCAACAGCGGTGTTTTCTGTTATCCAAGTTAAGTTGCTTTTTGTTATTATTGTTATTGTTGTTGTTGATATCACGAGCCAAAGCCCATAAGATTAAGCCTCCGGTCAGATCTCCCAGCTCTAATTTAATTTTGGCACAGACTCACAATCACCACAGCTATGACGTCTACCGCGGCTGTGTGATGCGAGGCTGTGACTTGGGACCAGAATCCCAGCATCAACTTCCAACCAGAGACACAGGTCGGCAGGTCGGCATGAAATACGAGCCAGCGAATCTTGATCGACCTGCGTCTTCTTTCTCACTATTAGTTTTACGAAAAGCCAGACAATAAGCAATCCTCTATTCTCTTCCCCTCCTTCTTTTTATAGTCTTTCTTTTTCTATACAACTGGTCAGCGGCTAGCAGGCGCCCTAAGTACCTTTTTATTATTTTAGTCTGGTTTGCCTATTATGGTCTCCCTCTTCACTTTACATAAGCTAGATTACTTTGACATACAATGGTCAACCGACACTAGGCTCTATTCCTTCTAACAGCAATAGGTCAGACTTCAGAAGCTGCATCATTAGAAAAGATAAGCAAAAGGAGACGAACATAATATTTATTATTCAAGCGTGTGATAAAGCAGATCTGACGGATCTACCTTAGATTGCTTGGACTTACTGTTGTCCGTGGCCGAGGTGCAGAATCAGGTCTTTATACGCAAATGAATCTCATGGTAGGTTATTGGTGACAGTCTTACTCTCGAGAAAATTGAGAAGAGCATGGGACTTGGGTGTGGATACGGGAAGTATTCATGTTCGGACAAGACAGTTTATGGCTGGAGATGGCGCTATCATCTTGGATGATTGTTATGAAAAGGGTGAGAGGTAATCTAGATAAGAGAACACCACGAGGGTTCATCCCAAACTGCAACTTGGGTTGTGATCAATAACATGTAGAAGACACACGAGATTTCAGGTATCACGTAGCATAATGTTAGTGTATTCAAGTCCATTTGTACCATGAAAGGAAATAAAGTAATCTCAATTGAATATTTGAGAAGGCCGAGAACGCCTAGTATATGACATGAAATATGTACAGGACGAGGTACAGCACTTATAGCTTCGCTCTTTCGGGTGGGTTGACCAAGGGGTCATAAATAGCAACTCCCTAAGCATGGTTAGCGACTCTAAAATCTCTGAAACATGGGATAAAACACTTACCAGAGAATCAACCGGCACAGTTGCGGTATGATTATTCAACCCTCTCCCATCCACCAAGGTTGGGTTCAACTGATCTATGCTCGAAGCCCCAATAAGACGCATGTTCATTTCCATTTCGTCTTTGAGCAGTTGGATCGCACGATCAACTCCGGGTAGACCATACGTGCTCATGGCATATAAGAATGGTCTTCCAATACCAACACCTTTAGCTCCCAAACACAACGCCTTGATAATATCCGTTGCTCTTCTCACCCCTCCATCAATGTAAATCTCAATACGGTTCTCCCATCCACGCTCTCGCAACACAGGCATCACCTCCGCCAAGACCTCAATTCCAGACCTGGCAAAATCCAACTGTCTCCCACCGTGATTCGAGAGCACAACTCCTTGCACCCCCACTTCAACTGCCTTCAGCACGTCCTCAACCCGCTGGACACCCTTTAGAATAATCGGCATCTTTGTCACGCTTTTAAACCAAGGAATATCCTTCCAGTTCAAAGACGGATCAATGAAGCTGGAAATCGCCCTCGCGGCACCTTGAGAAGTGTCCGTTGTAGCCCCCGCCTGAACATTTGAACCCACATCCGTGAATTTCGAGCGCATATCTTTCTCTCTTCTGCCTAATTGAGGGGCATCAACTGTGATAAAGAGACCCTTGCAACCTCGTTTCTCGGCGTGCTCAATGATCTTCTTGGTGATTGCTCGATCCTTGTTGACATACAATTGCATCCATTGAACCTGGTCTCCTTCCGCGGCATCCATAATCTCATCAAAAGAACATGATGCTAGCGTGGGGATCATCTGGATGACGTTGTGTTTCTTCGCCGCCTTGGTCAGTAGGACCTCACCCTCGTGGTGACCGAGTTTGCCCAGCGCGGTGGCAGTCACGTAGAAGGGGATGTCGACTTTTGTTCCCAACATCGTGGTTGTAAAGTCGACTTTCTCCACATCCACCAAGATGCGTGGCCTGAACCAGATTTTATGGAAGGCCGAGTGATTCTCCCTCAAAGTCTATATCAATTAGCATAATTCCTCCCTTCTTGAACAGGAAAATCTTTAAATGCAAGACATACAATCTCATCATCAGCACCACTCGAATAATAAGCCCAGGCACTTTTCTTCATGACGCGCTTCGCGACCGACTCGAAATCCATCAGGTTGTAACATTGTTCTAATATAGGCATACGCTGAATCCTTAACTGCCGCTCCTTTTCTTCTGGTGATTCTACTGTCTCTTCTTTCTCGACCGAGCTCATATCAACTGGTCCTAGGTGCTTGGATTTATCGAGGTATTTATCAAGGGTATCCGGGGGATGAATGGGTTCGAACTCCTCCGTTGCATCTTTGCCCTGTAGATTTTTAGAATAACACTCTCACAACTGGCACATGCGTTTAGGGGACCTACGGCATATTTGAGAATGATCTTTGGTCCTCCGGGATGTTCTATTTGCGTATTAGTTTAGTTGTTCGTGAGGAAGTTTGGGGCTATGGACCTGGTAAGAAATCGGTGACATCGTATGCTTTTCCCTTATCTCGCAGTTAGCACAGGCATATCCATGTCGCAATTGATGCGCAAACATACATGTACAATGACCCAGCACGACTCTCTCGAGCTATGCTCTGCGACTTCTTTTCCGCTCAATGCCATCTTGCTTTGCTTTGTTGTCGTTGCTTTTGGTACGTGGGGCTGATGGACCGAGGTCTTATCTTGGGCGAACGGGTGTTCTAGTTAAAGTCCAGAACAGTCGTGGGGAATCAGTCAAGGGATCAATGATTCTTCAGAAAGGAAATGAATGAAAAGAAGCCGAGGAAGGATGAATCAAGAACGGTATTAGTATCGGTACAGTTTCTCAAATAATTCGATGATGGCTTGAACTGGATTTGGAATCCCGGCAGCGGATGTCGGTTATGGGGCTTGTCGCCTGCTTTTGGGCCGAAGTCGCGAAGTGGTTTTCGGATTTGTTGTACAGTACATTAATTAACGATGCATAATCAGTTGATTTTTACCATTTTTTTAATACAATAGGTACCAGTGACAAGTGTCATCGTTTACATTCTCTGTATTATTTTTTATAAAAACTGGAAAGGTCTTCACTGATGTGTACCACGTCTCAGCGGGAATAAGAAGTACCTTGATCGACTCCCAGTATATGCGGGGGTTCGGTTTGCTCCATTGGGGTAAAATATCCACCTCTCCACGCAGTGAACCAATTGTAGAGGGTGGATTGTATATGCTTTTCGCCCCTTGGTTAACCGAGAGCCTCTGATCGTTGGTGTTCTTGTTGCAATATTCAGCTCCATAAAACCTCGAAATAACGATTGAGATAGTCATACGAAGAAAGCTGTTTCGCGAGCTCTTATGTCTGACATAATAGCAACGAGAATGCCAGATGAATCCATCAAACCTTTTTTGAACTCCGATTTCTGCGTACTTTTTTTAATCGCTGGAACTAAAGATCCAGAGTAACATTCCACGACAAATAATGCCTTGAATATAGTAATTAATGATACGAAGTGGTCTAGACATGCAGATTCATACTTCACAACTTCTGATAACTTTGCGCAAGCGGTGGCAATTGTTGGTAGCTTGTAATAAATTGAGTGTCACGATCCTCATATTATGAGGCTAGCCTCAAACCTCAATCCAACGCTTCCAATAACTCAGCATTCTGATCGTAGATCGAAGGTGCTTTTGGACTAGATCACTGTGGCAGTCTAGCTTCTCCCGGTCACGACAGGTGATCACCTTTGTGCTCTAGATATTTTCTATTCTTTATTCGTCAAATTATCCTTCTAGCCATATTACTATGCAACTGGCTTTCTCCATGTCTGTTCGATACAATTTGAAAATGGCCAACAGTACCATGTTCAGAGAAGATAAGATAGTGGTATGACGAACTGTACAATTGATTTTAATTTTTTATTGAAGCAAGCATACGATCCATTACAGACACAAAAGAAACTTAGAAGTATTGGTAAATATGAATTCCAGCAAGCTACAAGATAGTTATATACTAAACAATGGACATTTCACTCATCAAGGGTTGCTTCCAGAGAACGAGTTCTTGCCACACGTGATATGCTCGGCTATTCCAGGGGGACAACGGGTGCCAAAAGTAATTCAACGACCAATAACAGGTACTATTCGAAGTACCAGAGCCTTTTAAAGCTCACATCTATCTAAGACTTGGGATGGAAGATGAAAAAAACACTTTGTTTGAAGCCGAATATTGAGAGCACGACGGTATCGATCCTCTTTAGCCATACCTCCTTCTAAGGTATAGCCTAAATTGCTCGGAAAACCGGAGTATATTTGACACGATAGTGGTTGTCCCAAAGCTTTGTATCAAAGTAGTATCTTCCCGCCGAATACGCTCTGAGTTTCTCCAGTAAGTAAACATCAAGAAACTCTGCATGCAAACTAGTATCTCCAGTTGCATTTCGGATATAGTTTGGCCGTTGTTATCACCAATGGCTTTCCCATCCATGTATCACCTCCAGTCATTGGTGCCATAACCTACACTATACCCACGGACAGAAACTTCTTTAAGATATATAATGCAGGCCCAGTATTGATCTGGCGGCCAGGAGGATAGTTTGCGTATAGCCAAAGCTTAGCGAGAGAACCTTGCATAAGCCCCTTTACTTTAGCCAAGACATATCGGCTTCTACGCATCATATTGTACAGTAGGGGTACAAATTGACGGAGTATAGTACTAGGCTACATAAAGGGAGGGTTATCCCCTTTGGCTAGTGTCTGGGTCTTGAGGAAAAATCACAAAGATGCTCAAGATGTTTCAAACCACGGTAGCTGTCTTTCCGACAGCTCTGGTGTACTTTCTCACACTTTTCCATCTCACCCTTGCATCTCCACTTGTGGAGAAGAGGCAAACTGACTACCACTGGGTAGACACATGGACATCTATGCCACAGTTAGTAGAGCCAGACAACTTGCCGCCTTCGCCATTTGTAAGGGCATCTACCCAAGATCCATTTTCCACTACTGAAAGTTCTCTAGAAAACTTCAAGCAGCGTCTTCAATGATGCCACAATCCGCCAAACTTTACATCTTTCCATTGACACCACCCGCCTACGTGTCCAATTTTCCAATACCTTTGGAACCACAGATCTCCCCATCACGGCTGCCTCGCTTGCTCTCCCCGCCTCCGGGAAGGCTGGTGTTAACGCAATCGATGCATCTCCCATTGCTGGCTTGACCTTCAATGGGTCAGCTTCTATTACCATTCCTCGTGGTACTGTCGCGTATTCTGACCCAGTTGATTTTGCTGCGAAGGCGGAGTCAAATATTGCCCTAACTATGTATCTTGCGAAGGGCCAACAGGGAAATAGTATTACTGGACATCCAGGAAGCCGAACCACGATTTGGATGCAAGCAGGAAACCACGTCAATGCCACAACAGTTCCAGGGACAAGCGTAAAGCACTGGTATGCCCCAGCTGGCTGAAATGTTAAGGTATTGAAGGATATTAATTATTCACTTTAGGTATTTTGCGAGTGGCGTAGAGTCATGGGCCCCTAAAAACTATAGTAGCTTCATTATCCTGGGTGATAGCATTACGGATGGTAGGGGAAGTACTGACGATGGAAATAATCGATGGCCTGATCTTTTGCTAGCGAAAATGCAGAAGAATCAGCTAGCCCACATCGGAGTCAACAATCAAGCAGCAGGAGGCAATCGTGTGCTTGCGGATGGATTAGGGCCGAGTTTGATTAGCAGGTACAAGAGGGATGCTATCAACCAAGCTGGTGTTAAGTACATTATGGTATTTGAGGGCGTGAACGATATTGGCAGTGCGGGAACAGATCAAGGCACGCAGGCGAATATTGGGAATCAACTTATCTCTGCGTTTACTCAAATCGCAGCTGACGCAAAAAAGGCTGGAAGTGAGTATTTTCCCTACAAGACCCAATCGTTAGAACTATCACGTTGAAACTTATTTTCCAACAGTTCACATATTCGCAGCAACTATTACCCCGTTCTCTGGAACAGGACAATCGTACTCGAATCCAGTACGGGAGGCAACACGACAGAAAGTTAACACATGGATTAAGTCTAGCGGGACATTCGATGCTGTTATCGATTTTGATCAGATTTTGAGAGATCCGGCTACCCCATCGCAATTATCTTCGAAGTATAATGGTGGGGACTACCTACATCCGAATGTGGCCGGATATCAAGCTCTTGCTGATGCATTTCCGCTGGATATATTTACCAAATTCGCGGGTACTGCGTAAAAGAAGAAAAGGACCAAATGGAATAAAGAAACTGGCAAAAGAAATTTATAGTTTTTTAATTACTTTGAAAACGAGTCAAGGAAAACTAATTACTATAAAGAGACATTGAGACTTCCAACTTGATAAGACTGTAGTTAATATTATTCCTGTACCTAATACCTAATAATGTTCGTATAGTTCGTGAGCTTACACAAGTAGTTCACCTTGTATATGATAAAGTGGGTAGGTAAACAAAGTATGCTCCTTATGAAAACAAATTAGTTCTCTTAGTCCGTTGCATTTTTCCTTCAACGAAGTGTAGATACCATAACCCAACTCGGAAGGAATGCATTATTGCAACTATAACAGCTAGCGCTGAACCAGTAAACTTTGAGGTCAGTCCTACAAAAAGTCTTCACTCTTCGGGTTAGACCATGAGTTCAATTTATTATATACCAAATTTACTCATTTGATGTTAAAGCTAAATAGTGACAGTTTTGTTAGATGTAGAGTGTTAGTTGGAAACTGGCTGATGCTGATTGGGAGGATGGGTCGAGTGCCTCAGGCATCAAATTTCACACCTCAAGACATTTTTTTGAACCTCTATGCATCGTAGCACTACTCATTCCAAACCCATAGGAGAAGATGCTGACCGCTCGAAAAGTGCCTAGAGCGTGTCAATCATGTCGGCTGCAGCTTCAAACCATATTTGAGCGCGGTTTCACAAATATCAGCCCTCACGCTACAGCCCGCCCTCGACATACCTCTGCTTTCGCGAATCGAAGTCGAATTACCTCGAGCTCCCGATCGATAAAGATCAGAAAATTTTCCACTACGAGAGTTCAAAAGAATGATTCGGAAAAGGATCTCCCCGAAAAAGCCCCTACAGCAGAGGAGATAGAAGCGGTAGTAATACAGGCACGGCAGACATTTGGGGAGACGCTTCCTAAAGACTACCTTTCAGCTGCAGAGTATAGTCTATATGAAAGATTATTTGGCCCCCCGGTGAGAGAAACTACGCCAGAAGACTTGCAGTATCTGCCACAAGTTGGAGCGGATCTCAATCAGCCGCCTTCTCGCGGATATCTAGTAAGAGAAGCACCAGAGGACTATGATGATATAGTGAGGTTGGAGAGAGAAGTGGCCGGCAATAGAGCTGAGGATGAGCTACGAGATCTTGTAGATCTGAAAGAGGACCTTGAGTTCCAAGGTCGAGGCACAGAAGACATTGATGAGTCTTGGGCACCCAACGAGAACGATGAAGAGATTATAGAAGAGGAAGAAGGAGATGTTCAGGAAGATGAAGTTTCGCTTCCGCAGTCATTAGAGACATCCGAAGAAGCAGCAGAATCGGTCATATTTCAAGCAAGAAATGCAAGGGAAAGAGAAGCCATTGCTCGCTTGCAGCGCGATATGCCTGAGCCCGTGGAAGAGCTCGCCATTGAGGAAGAAATGGAGGATGACATTAATGAAGAGCAGTATATTGAGCAAGATGACTGGGAGGACGATGAACCTATTGAAGAAGAAGATGATCCGATGTGGACCTCTGATCCGGTCCGTACGCATCCACACACTGTTACTGGCCGATCCGGAACCGACCCTACCACATTATATCTGCCACATGAGCAGCTCGTAGCACCAGTAAACGAACTGCTCTCTAGGACAAACTGGAAGCATTTGACTACCGCTGCAGAGAAAGCCTTTGGAGGCAAAGGCCTTCCCTACTCAGCATCTGTCCCACGATCGAAACGTCACCTTCCGCAAAAACACGTTGGACTTGATGCGGCACAACGGTCCATGACTGAAGTTGAAGCTGATGCATACATCGCAGCCGTAATGCCCGGAACTTACGCAGCTGTTATGCACACCTTGGTAGAAGTGAGAAAACGGCTTGGTAAAGAGTGGATCCAGGATATGATCTTCAGGCAAGATGGACAAGGTCCCAGAATCCTTGATGCTGGAGCTGGAGGTGCTGGTGTTATTGCTTGGCGGGAGATTCTGCAAGCGGAATGGGATGTGTTGAAGGAAGAGGGAGCGGTTGAAGGTGACGATGCACCAACAGGAAAAACTACTGTCCTTACTGGACCAGATACTCTGAGACACCGCGTGTCACGCTTTCTTGATGATACCACATTCCTCCCCAGGCTTCCGGATAACGTACATGCTTCTAACTCTGATGAGCTTCTACACAACGCATTTTCGACCACCGATCGCAAGAAGTACGACCTCATCATTGCCCCCCATACCCTGTTTCCGCTCAAGGAAGAATATCGCCGCAAAAACATGCTTCAGAACCTATGGTCACTACTGGATCCCAATGGAGGTGTACTCATCTTGATCGAAAAAGGATTGCCTCGAGGTTTTGAAGCCATTGCGGGCGCCCGAGAATATCTACTTCAAAGAGAAATAGCCTCTCCTGGAGAGACTGATGTCGAAACCGACATTCAATCTCAGGCCAAGGAACGTTTTGTCTCAAAGGAGCCAGGAATGATTATCGCGCCGTGTACCAACCACAAGCCATGTCCGATGTACCTAGTTCCAGGTCTCAGCTCTGGGAGAAAAGATTTCTGCCATTTTGGACAAAGATACATCCGTCCTCCATATCTACAAAAGGTGCTTGGCGCCTCGCTGAGAAATCATGAAGACATCAAGTTCAGTTACATTGCTGCTCGTAGAGGATTAGATCTCCGAGAAGACTTTAATGGACCGGTCCAAGGCGAAAATGCAACTGATCAGGCATTCGAAGGATACGAAGAGGATGGCCTTCCTGAGACTGGATCAGAGGGTGTTAAATTCAATGCTCTCTCACTTCCTCGTGCCATTCTTCCTCCACTTAAACGTCGGGGTCACGTTATATTAGATCTTTGTACCCCATCTGGTAAGCTTGAACGCTGGACTGTTCCAAAGAGTTTCAGCAAGACTGCCTACCACGACGCACGAAAATCTAGATGGGGGGATCTCTGGGCCTTGGGTGCCAAGACTCGTGTTCCGAGAAGCCCGAGATTAGGTAAATCGGGATTGGAAGAAGGCGACGGGAAGAAGGGCATGAATGGCAGCAAAAAGAAGAAGAGTGATAAGAACAAGACAAATAAATTTGATCTTGTGATGGGCAAGGATGGGAAAATGCAGGGCATCGAGCTGGATAAATTCCAAGCTAGAAAGATGCGCGCTATGCCACAAAAGAGGAACAAGAAGGGACGCATATGGAAGGAACCAAAGCCTATATCAGAGGATGATCTAGGCTGAGAATACTCCATGACATAATTTTTGAATGTATGAATAATATTGGGTTGTACACTACTGTAAATTATCATGATGGATTGTATGTAAGGTATGTAACATGTATGCTATAGCATTGGGAGGGGTACATTGATACTGGACTATTTATGGTAGGGGTTCTGATTGCAATGCCACTTCCACCAACTCAACTTAATGTTATTGCATGGAATGAATACGATTACTGTTCCGTTCAGTTTACCATTTATCATCTTTACATGCCATGACTTTACTTCATTCCAATTCTGAACAAACGAGATTCTTTACACAAACAACAATCAATGATTCCCAGTACGAGAATACTTTCTACTGTAGAAAGATAAGGCACTCGAGGTTGCAGAAGTAAGGGAAAAGGTACCTCGACCAACTGTGGGTGGATCGTTACAGGATGCAGAATAAATAGAAAACGAATTTATCGCATTTAATCTTCGATATTCTATCTTGTCTAAACCTGAATTTGATCTACGCACCACAGAGCTGCATCCTGTCCCATAAGAAGTTTATTTTGAACTGGCTTCCCAAACCTGCTGCACCGCATCCCAGTACCTTTTTGGATCATTATACATATGGCCACAATGCCCCGAAGTATCCCATTTCTCATTTCTCACTACGCATCCATTCTTCTCAGCTTCACGACTATGAGCTTCTACGTCTTCCCATCCTACCATGGGGTCTTGGACACTGTAGGCATACAGTCTTATATTTTCATGGATAAGTGTTCCATTGTTCAAGTTATTCCTTGTCACTGTTATCACATCTTCTGAATGAAAAATAGCGGCGTGGATGTAAACGATTCCAAGAATAAGATACAACACAAGCAAAACCAGCGGGTTGTGCCATCTATACCTGATCAGCTCAACGTTATTTCTCAGAAAGGGGTAAAGTATCTGGAAATGAAAACTATAAACGTACAGAAACCCTTTCGGTAACGTCGCGACCAGCGCATCAGCTGTTCTCTTGAGAGTTGCTATCCCCGGACTGCTATCCAATACCAAGGCCCCCACACTCAGCTCTTGTCCCATCTCAAGCTTGTACACCCTGGCAAGCTGAGTTGCTGTAAATGCGCCCCCGTTGCTAAAAGCATGTAACAGAACCTTCCCCGTGCCATATTCCTGAATAACCGAGATCGCGGCTTTCAAACGTTTTTCTTGGCTCGCGTAGGACCGAGTTATCAAATCGGGGATGGTGTTGCGAACTACGAGGATGGGAGAAGATGGATAAAGAGTACGGTAGTGGGCAGTGTATTTGGCGATGTGCTTTGAGAGCGCCGAGTTCCACGTGGTGAGGATAATGAGAGAGGGAGGCGGTACCGTGGCGCTAGTGTTGCTGCGAGCGGTGGATGATGGGAGGTGTAGAAGAATCGAGGGTCCGAGGATAGTAAAGTCAGAGAGAGGGTCTGATTTTGAAGTCGCCATTCTTGAGTTTGAATCTCATTGATAATGTGATATGGAAGGGAAGCAAGCGTGTCCAGCATTTATAAAGTGGTGAGGCCCGGCTGTGCCGCCTAGAATAACATGTGACGAGATATCTGATTACTATACCTCCAACGTGAAATTTTGGGATCCTACAGATAGCTCGTGTAATACTACTAATCATAAAGTCGAATAAATATCAGGAAAACAAATGCCATGGTTTCACATCATCACATCAACTCGATAAATGCAAAGCGTTTTCAATCCTTGCTATTGTTGAGAGGTTGACCTCTGAGACTGAGATACACTGTCTTTACGCGCAGTTCAAACGACAGTACTATCAAAGCGTGGGTCCTAGGAATTACTAATGGAGATAATTATTAGATTAATAAGTTTCCTTTCTGAGAAAGTAGTATTGCTTTTGACGCTAGTAAAAGGAACCGGCCAACTGTTCGCGTGTTCGGTCTTTAGAATTCTACCTTAAAGATGTCTGGCCACTGCGTTTTTGAACATGGCGAATTCAAACGATCTGAAGTCCTTATTACTCGAACAAATTTAGCATTCAGAATTGCTCAGTATTGCGTGAATTATCACATCTAAGAAGATAAAGTTCAAATTCATTTTATACGAATTCATGAGCAGCTCCAAATTCTACCTGACTCTTCGTTTTATCAATTGTTGGCATGGTATCCCAAATGAGTTTATTGGTGTCTGTAGAGCTAGAAATGATTCCCAAACGTATTTTCGAGAATCGGTGACACAGTGACAAGTCTCCAGCTCATGCCTATAAATAGTTACTCTTTCGCGTGGTTTTCATTTTAACCTATCAACCATCGGATTGGAGTTAACTTATGTGCGAAAAGACTTCCCCTATAGTTGCGAAAAAAAGACAACGATATAAAAAGGTCTATACCCGAATGACTTTACGCAGTTGCTTGCTAAGAGAGTGGAAATGGTCCAATCTGAATAATTAATCTACTAGGAATATAGTCAAGCTCCTTACTATCTGTGGTGAATTCATCGATTACTTATGGCCGCTTTCATCAATCTAAATGGTACTGCAGTTTCTGTGATCTTAAGTTCTTGTGGTAAGTTGTAGGTGTAATTAAAACCTCTCACAGGAACGAATCTCTTAGTACTGATCTTAGTTATGTACAATAACTAATAATGGGGCCCAAACTACTGCTGGATGTCCAATAAGTGAGTTCAAAGCTCTTAAATATTCAAGGCGTAAGATAAACCCTAGTGCGTGAGCCTTGAATAATTTATCTTCAAAAGAGCCTCCTTGCTTACTCCACCAATTTCACCAACGCATCCGCCATGGGTTGGGTCGTTCTCAAAGAGAGTATGAGAGAAGCACCATATACTGACTCGGTTAAGCGTATCATTGTTTTGCGGTCTTCTACTCACAAGCCAAAAGCTCTACGAGTGCGTAATTTGAAGACTGTAACGTGTATAGTACGCTAGGAATGGTGGCGATTTTGCTGGAACCTTCGTGGGGCCGGAGCCTCGGTAACATATTTGTTTTACAGTGACAGAATTAATCATCGTAGAGAAAGTTGCGGTCTGTTAGTGTTATCAAATTCAAAAATCGATTAGCAAGATCCCTGTTTAAACCCCTGAGGATTACCCGGAACGATGTACCGGTGTTGAATCAACCACACGGAGACCGAGCAACCATATCCACTCATCATTTGCTGCGTAATCATTGGATCGGAATTACGAGGGTAACATCCACGCGAATAGTGACTTGTGATGTATTGGAGTGATCCACGTGAAGAGACTATGAAAGTTTGAAAACACCCACTTTCAAAAACAGTTCCCAAGATATTATTTTGAATTTAAATGTGCTATTATGTCTTCCTTAATATCAACATCAAAACACCCAGGGGCGGTTGGAAAAGATGTTATTAATATTGCCATGCTAACGCCAGTAGTCCAACCTGGCCAGCAAGGAGTGGTTACGATTCAGTCAAGTCTCGAAGCTCAAGACCATGGTTCTCAGAATGCTTCAAGGTCTTCTTCTGTTCGAAGTAAAATTCAGCTGATAGCGACATTACTCGCTCTTTCCGTTCGCACAGCCCCCATATTTTCCAAAGCCGCGAAATTCCTGCTAACTGCAAATGCCATTCGCAGCTCTCCTTGTTTCTAGCAGCTTTAGATTTCACAATCGCCACAACCGCAACCCCAACGATCATACATGAATTGCACTCAGCGACCGCATTTACGTGGATTGGTTCAGCATATCTACTCGCGAGTGCAGCATCAACTCCAGTATGGGGTAAGTTCTCTGATATTTTTGGGCGGAAGATTATTCTCCTCGCAGCTGTTACGATCTTCTTTGTTGGATCAGCTATTTGCGCATCTTCCAGTACCACAACCAGTCTCATCGCGGGACGTTCAGTTCAAGGGTCAGGCGCTGGTGGGATGATCATTTTAACAAACATCTGTATCAGTGATTTGTTCAGCATAAGGTGGGTAGTATACCCTAGGCTGCTTGTATCTTCAGTATGTAACTAATGAGATGTTTAGGGATCGTGGATTGTATTTTGGACTAACGGGAGTGGTTTGGAGCCTTGCTAGTGGTGTTGGTCCTCTCCTAGGTGGGGCTTTAACTGAATACGTCTCCTGGAGGTGGAATTGGTGGATCAATCTTCCTATATCTGGCTTTGCAGTTATAGTATTATATTTTTGCCTACACGTACACAACCCTCGAACAGGTCTTATCCAAGGCACAAAAGCTATCGACTGGTTGGGAACTGCGTTGATCCTAGGGCTGAGTTTGATGATCCTTCTTGGTCTGAACCTAGGGGGAATCATCAGTCCGTGGGGCTCCCCAAAAGTTACCTGTTTAATAGTTTTTGGAGTTGTGGTTATCTTCGTCTTTGGAGTCCATGAGACGAAATTCGCAACGAATCCACTAATGCCAATGCGTATTCTGCGACGACGGTCGAATGTAGCATCACTTCTTGTTTGCTTTATGCACGGATTTGTAAGTTCACCTATCCCGCACTCCTGCTCAAACTGACCAAGATAGGTAAACATGTCATCGTGGTATTTCCTTCCATTATATTTTCAAGCAGTCAGAGAAGCATCTCCTCTCCGATCTGGCCTATTGATATTACCAATTACAATTGTCCAGTCGGTTGTCAGCGTTGCCGCTGGATACTTCATCCACTGCACAGGACGATATCTTGAGTTGATTTGGATTGGGATGGCAGGCGCTTGCCTTGGATTCGGATTGTTTATCACGCTGGGAGTGAACTCGTCACTGGTTGAGATTATGATATTCCAAATCATAGCTGGAGTTGGAATTGGTATGGTGTTTCAACCTCCTCTCATCGCCCTTCAGTCACTAGTTCCGCATGAGGATGTTGCTGCAGCCACAGCACTGTTTGGGTTTATCCGTAGTTTTTCAACAGCAGTCTCTGTAGTGGTAGGAGGAGCGATATTCCAGAATCAGATGCAAGCGCATTACCAGGGACTGTTGCTGATTTTGCCAAGCGACGTTGCTCAGAGTTTCTCTGGTCATGAAGCGGCTGCGAACGTCAACTTGATATCAACACTCACAGGCTTGGAGAAGTTAGCTGTGCAGAAGTCGTACGCCGAGAGCTTGAGTACTATGTGGATTCTTTATAGTTCAATGGCTGGACTTGGATTGGTGCTAAGCGTCTTTATCACCAAGCAGCATCTAGCTACAGAGCATGTCGAAACACGGACTGGGCTCAAAAAAGACGGGCAGGAGAAAAGTACAGAAGCTGTTGTTACAGCATAATGCTCTTAGCGGTAGACATCCCAGTAATGAAAGAATGGCATCCATGTTCTCAAATACTATTGTCCAACGACTGTTGGATGCTCCATGTTTTTGTTGGAAGACACCTTTGCTGTAAAAAATCAGCTTAATGGTGGTGGAACTTGAAGGTTAGCACACAGCAAGGTGCATCAGTTCGTCGTGGTTGACCAATAAATAGAGCAAATTTTGAGATCCCAACAACTTGTTATTAATTATGAAAAGCTGCCAAGCCAGCGACGGTGACCTCTATTTTCGTTGTAATCTCCACAATGCTTCCAAAAAAGCAAACAAACAACACAGGTAAACCTACTTCCTTTGGGGAAAATAACCCAATATCCTCTGGTCAACAAACTTTCCCCTTCTCGCTTAACCAAACCTATTTACCCCGCTTTCCCCTGAAACCCCGCGGCCCTCCTCCCGATCAACAACACCAATCACCGTCACTTCTCACACCATATTCATGCAACAACATTTATTTCACCAGTTCCCGCCACTCACCAGTAGCCGGCTATCACTAATACTCCTCACTAATCCTGCTATAGAACAAGACCCTGGATTCACACTCCTATGGCACTGGGCGCTACCTGCTGACTCCCCTGATTAGTCCGGTAGATCCGCTTCCCCAGACACTGCAGAGTCCACGTACTTCACCTCCAAAACACTGTTCTTATTCTACACACAAACTTGTCTCTTCTTCCTCATCCCTCACATACCTCTACCTTGAAGTAATAGCAAGATTGAGAGTTCGATTTCTCTTTTGCCCCATGATACAGGAGTAAATACTTGCAGACCCTATAACCTTGTTCTCTACCTCCTTCACCCATTCTCGTATACGAGAAACAACCCGTTCCCTTACCACAGGCCATACACCACTTCACCTTCCCAACTTCCGTTACGATGGCATCACCTATCCTCTCTGCACTAGCACGAAACCAGATGCGTAGCGCTGGCGCACGACAGTTCAGACAGTACGCAACAGCCAAAGCATCCGCCCGCCCTGCAAACATGGAGGGGTTCACCCGGCGTTTCGCTGGAACAATGATGATGTATGTCATTCTTTTCAACCTCTCAAGGGCAACAAGCAGATGAGGTGTTACACTTCAATGGCAGTACGAAGACTAACGTGAGCATCAGGTATATTCCAGTCGTGGCTGCCGTTATGTTCTGGCCATACGCTGTTCAGCCAATTATGGACTGGAAAGAGGGTGTGCATAAGGCATAGAAACGGCGCTCGTTTTGGTTATGGAGTTTGGTATTGGATTACTTGCTTTGGAGAAGTCAAATTGTGGTTGGGTGCTGTTAGATTCAATAGAAATATCAGTCCAGATGCCACATTTACTCCGTCTTCACATACACGCATACATGAGATACAAAATGCCTACCTCGACTGCTTGCATTTGAATGACCTTCACCTTGCATCAGCCAAAAGTTTGTCAGGTTCTCTCTCTTGCCATCCTAAGCACATAGTTTAAGACTTTGAACTCGAAATTAATCATAGGTAACATCAACTACATATTCAAAAACGTAGTGTATCATTGGTATTACATCAGAATCTACTCCTTAACATAGTTATCAAACCATCTAATAACCTGCAAGAACGCTCCCTCCTGCGCAAATCTTTTTCTTGGGTTGGTCAGGTTCGTGCGTGTCGTCCATCCGTGCTCAGCATCCGCATACAGGGTCGTCTGGTAATTAGCGTCTTTTGCAATAAGAATCGCCTCTGCTGAGGCCCGCTGCTCAGGTGGGTTGACCGTGTCCAGTTCTGTGGCATGTTAGTTCAAGCTTGATTGCAGAGTGAGAAGAAGGTGAACTTACCACCCCACGCAATGCTGAGCGGCTTCTCGACCAACTGGTAGTCTTCTGGAAGCGTATTACTGGTGTGCGCTATGAATCCAGCATCGACGCCGGTACCAGGAGAAAGATATCTCGTAACAAATTTACCACCGAAACTATCAGTGTTAGCTCGCCTCCAGAATTCAGAACATGGGGAAATGCTACCAATAACCAGTACCGCCAATTCGCTTCACACCGTACGTGGCTTTCATATCGCTGATTGTTGAGTTGATGATAGCTTCTGTCTGTGATTGCGGATGCTTCGCAAGCCAGTCTACAATATTGAAGGAGGCATTATTCATAAAGTTGACGTCAACTATAACTCGTTAGATAGGTTGCCCACAAATCAAAGTAGCAAAATATACCTGCATCGCCATTGAACAAGTCAGGTACTACGACGAAATACCCAGCATCAGCCAATGTATCTGCCAACCTGTTGTGATGTTAGCTTTTTGCAACATCCAAAGCTATCGATAACGTACAAAGGATTGTTAACCGATGGTAATCCGAAGATATCGGTTAAAAACAGAATCGCTGTTTTGGTTTGCTTGCTCTCAGGGTAAGCATAGTATGTATTTACTTTATTATTGTTAGACGTTTAAAAGTAACAATTCCATGGATTCACTACTTACCTCCGCTGACATTCTTGTAAGTTCCTGTGGGGACTCCTGTGCTGAGAGTAGTATTTCCACAAGCACCTTGTCTAGGAGTAGAAGATGTACTGAAAATGTCTCCAGGCTGCTCGTCTAAGAAGGAGTAGGTGCTCAAAGGATTCGCAGTCGTGAATCCAAGAATGGAAACGAGACAGCAAAGGCTACCAAGGAAAGTTTGGGTGCGCATGTTGACGGGAGGGATACAGAGAAACGTGGAGATTCCTAACCACGAAGACCACAAGAGAATTGGAAAAATGACAGACGGGAAATTTTCGGGCCAAGTGCGGAGTATATATACTTCAAAAGCTCGCAATTTTACCGCCCAGTTTGCACCAAAAGCTTCCGGCTCAATATTACGTCGATGGGTACCTGCAGGCCAGGGTTACGGATGCTTGATATGGGAGTCAACAAGGTACGATCAAGCTTTCAAGTCAAAGGTGGGAGGATGAGGTGCTCCGGAGATCAATCTAATTATGATGGTGGGCCGGACTAAACATGAGAATTGCTTATTTGCTGTGACTGTTACTACATGTTCTCAATTTATTTCTGCTCTCTGAATTGACCAGTGCTCTCGAGGAATTACTCAACGAACGTCAGCCACGATCTTCGACGCAAAAGTTTGGACGAGTGGCTTGGATAAAAATGTAATATTGGACTATGTTATTGGTCGCTACATCCTAAAACAGCCCTCTCGTCCGGAACATTTTCATTTAGCCATATCTTGTCGAATAATGCTTCAAGATGATTCGGATCCGAGAGCTAATGCCAAGCAATAAATGTTTTAGTAAGCATAGCCAAGCTCCTGGGTTTAACATGGAATATGCTCATTATTTTCCCATCTTTCCTCACGAGCCGACGAATGCCATATCTTGCCACAGGAGACAGGGTCATCCAATTGTCTTGTCGTACGCCACCCCCGCTCCAAGCGTTGACGAAGAGCAATTTATAGCAAGGAACAAGCTGTGGATTTAAACATGTTTGCCAGCATGACGGAAGTCTCCGTCAGATTAAGTAATCTGGCCTATTGGTGATGAACATTGAATCAAGCCACGACTTCATCAACCCGAATCAAGACTCAATACACATGAACTTGAGCTGGTTCTGTAAAACTTGTATTAATTAGTGGCGCTGGGATTTCGAAGAAAAGGCTTGATGCTGAGAATGTAAACTTCGCTTACGAACCTACTAATACAACACATCAATACCTGCTCTACCCTCAGCACTTCACTGACTCCCAATGGTCGAAGATGATACAAAATCCAACAAATCGGAACGCGTACGTTCTAAGCTTGCTGCACCGCTGGAATTCGACCCTACAGCCCCATCTAGACTTCCACTTTCCCACTCTGTTTCGATATTCTGGCCAAAACCATCCGAGTTATTGTGGACAACCAGTAAAGCCCCGACAGCTTTCTTGAAGTTCACAATATCGTACGTACTTCCGGGTCCTGAAAATAGCTTGTCCTGACTTGTGACACTGACATGGGATTGATTAGAGAGCGCAACTTGGGCCAATGCGACAGCCTTTTTGTCAGCATAGTCATTGAAAGCAAAAACTCGGAGATTGGAAAAGATGTTGTGTGCTGAGAGATGGCACAGGGCGGCGAGCATTAACCGATTCAAGATTGATGCGCCTATCTTCGCTGCGAAGATCGAAGCGGGATTGTAGGTGTACACATAGCCTTGAGGACACATGGCTTCCAGAACGGAGAATTCGTTTCGTATTTGATGAACCGCAACATTGAAAAGAAGCTCGAGTGACACAACTCGGTGGTTTGATAACTCGGCGAACTTACCTACCAGCTTTTGACTGACGTCTTCTCTTGATATAATCGCATCCTCTAGGTATTGGATAGTGGAGTTCATATCCATAGCATCATTTACGGCCCTTATTGCAGGTAGCCTCTCTGACTCTATCAAATGGAATACCATATGTTTTCTCATGCTCTCATCGTACTTCATTCTCTTTCTCTCATCCTGTTTCTCTTCGGTACTCAAAATGTCCCAATCACTTCCAAGATCACTCCCGATAACATCTTGGGGATCCAGCTGGCAAACCCTTAACATAACCTTCGTGCCTTCGAAATCCATATGAATACTCGCACTCAGCACTACCGTCCTAGTTAATCTCCGTCTACTCTTCCAATCACTCTCTTCGCTATCACCGAATAATACAACGCCGTGCTGCCAGCTGTATAAATAATCACCAACCATCTCACAGCTGCCAACGACTGGAGTCACAAAAGTGTGCATTGCGCCTTCCATGTTCGTAATCTCGTCCGGTTTGGTCTTGACAGCTCGATATCCGCCAGAAGGCTCGAATTTCACACCGATGGCGCTGCTCTTCTTTTTCCGCATCAGGAGCGTAACCAGTGAAGGAGGCACGAACTCGGAGCTGGAGATCAATGGCGGTGGGACTAGATATTCTCCATCTAGCCTCTCTTTCAAGTAAAAGGTTCGTGGATTTTCATTTGCTGGAATGGGGGAAACGTGAAGTTTGTCTGAGCACGAGGCTGGATCTGAAGGTGGAATAGATGATGTTGGTATATGTTTCAACTTTGTGGGTGTTTTGCTGAAAAGGGTAGAACTATTGTCAACTGCCATAATGCTTCATGCAGGTGCTCAGTCTCAAGATTAAAATTACGTATCTTGTCTACTTCATGGATATAAAAAAGGCTGCCGACGTCTAATTATCACTAGATGTCGATGCCTAAATCTACCTAGCAGCATTGGCTGTGCCACTAATGGCTTGGCACACAGCCACTATTACACTTATCCCCATTGTTTAGCAATAGCTTTCGAAGTGGGGCGAAAGCTATTGCTAAACAATGGGGATAAGTACTTAAAGTTGTTTTCGATTCTGAGGCTGTCACGAACAATTACGATAGTTTTGATATGAAACAGCTGTTAAAACGACTTGCATATAAAGTTTTGGCTCTAAATGAAAGGACAGCTTTCGTTGCGACAAATGCATTCTTAAGTATTCCACTTGTGGCACCAATTCACAAGTTGAATCATAATTTTCGTCTTCGGACACTGTAACTAATAATTCGTCAATCTGTTCTACTGAGGGGCAAGACTAGCATGCTCCATCTTTGTTCCCGTAACAGATTTGCCGTCTAAGCGCACATTCATCTTTAAGGATATAAACAACCAAGAATTTTTCGCATGATTCAAGATAGCCTGAGCCCATTATGCATAGTGCTTTGGAAGAATGATTATATTTGCTACTTCTACGCTTGAATGTAACTCCTGAGGCTTAGATTTAAGCTTCGTTTGCAGTTCTAACTGTAAATCAACAATCTACATATCATTGCGGGTCGATTGAAGCAGATTCGTAATTCCTAATAATTGGAGACAGGTACGTTGACCAGCTTTCCCTAACGGACGCATCACCTCCCCATCGTAAAATTGATACCAAAACACGGTAATCGCCGGTGATCAAGCGAAGTTGGGAACCATCGTCCACGAAGACTGAATCACTGTACCAAGCCAACCATGTTTTCGTTGGCGGCCACAATCGATCTTCGGTGTAGCTCTCGATGAGACCGTAGGTAGGAGTGCCCAGAAAACTGGATGTAAGAGGATATGGACTTGACTCGATATCGTACTTAATGGAAACGTCGTATCCAAAGTAATCAGCCTCAAATGTGGTATTTGCTGGCAATACATCCATACGAACACTCTTTGACAAGTGCAAGAAATTCATAACGAAATAAGGCAACTGGAAGAGATTCCTATCATATGCTGCGAGACCGGTATTATATTCGATTTCGGGGTTGTACGTAGTAAGTGTTCTCATTGGGAATGGGGTACCGGTTATTTCTGTGGTGTCGAAGAAGTCTGCGCTAAATCTGGAGTAGGGAACAGCGGTATATGGAACCACAAATTGGTCATCGTTGCTTGTGATCTTAACATAGCCCGACTGAATTGGGTTTCTCGCTATAGCGGCAGAGTCTAGGCCTTCCGGCGGAGTAAAAGCAATCTGGATGGTTGCCGACTGACCACCACCTAAAATTATAGAATTATCGGAAAATTTTGCACTTCCATATTTTGCAAATTGTGGTTGACCATACGTATAATAAAGATATGGCTCGAGGAGTTCTGGGTATGGAAAAAGCTCGGCATATCCTGCACCTTGATGAGAAAGAATGAAAGTTTTGGGAGAACCAGATTTGTTTGTGATGGTAATGTTTCTTGATGCCTTTAAGAAAATATCCGTGTCACCGATTGACAGCTCACTGGGTGATATCGAGACTTCGGAATTGATTGCGCGGTACACATTGATCAATCCTGCGCCTTGGTGAACTGTGGTCGAAAGGATCGAGGTATCCCCAGGGTAAGGAGCTGGTGCAGAAGTTGTCTGTAACAGAGCTTTTATCTCACTTATCGATAGCGTGGGGAACTTTTGTTTAACTAAGGCGTAGCAAGCAGCGACATAGGGAGTCGCCATAGAAGTTCCCGAAATCACTGTATAGCCACCCAGGTATCCTAATGGCCATGTTGCTAAGATGTTTCCACCTGGCGCGGCGAGTTGAGGTTTTTGCACCATGGTATCTACCGGGGGACCAAAGCTTGAGTAATTACTCATCATGCCACCAAGAGTTTGTAAGGGGGATGCTGCAACTTTGCTTTCGAATGTCAGCTTGTATTTTCCATAGCCTCCAGCTTGTGCGTATAAAGTGCGGATCATAGCGCTGTTACTAGCGTCAACATCAAGGAAATGATCTTGATCTGTATCTGTTCTAGGCATAATTATGTACTCGTTTGCAACCGGATCCCCATTTGCGTTGAGGAAGGCAACGTATTTGAAGTCATAATACATATATATGTTGTAAGTCCCGATACACTCCGTTGATATGGCAAATATGGTTGTATTTCGATCGATCTTCGACACTGCATCTTCATATGCATCAAAACTACACCCAAGTGGATTGTTGGCGTCCATGATGAAGATATCCAGGGGTTCTTTAGTTTGAATAGGCCAAACAGAAGCGTACTTGAACTCTTGATCGTATGAATCTTTGCCAGTATAGACAGTAGGAAACTTGGTGTTAGCGATCGAAGCGACAGATATTACATCGTTTCCCATCGCAGGCGCAGATGTGAAGTGAAGGCCCCTTTATTAGAGTTAGTGAACAAATTTCTGCAAGATCTAGAGCTGGAAAAAATCTCAGGAGCTGTGTTCTATCCAAACATTTGCTGAAAGCCTTTAAAATGTTTCGAAAGCACTCAATTACTAAAATCTTCCGAGACAGAATAACTCTGTCTCCAGATTTACTAAACTTACGCGCTACCATCATTCCCAGCCGCAGCTACGACGGCAATACCGAGTGAAGCCAGTTTCGAGCTCGTAATACTATACGGATCACCCTCCTGAAATGGCTCTGTCTGACCTAATGACATACTAACGACATCGGCTCCATCAGTTGCGGCTAATTCCATGGCACGTATAATGATTTCTGTAGTCGATACTCCTGGACAACTAAACACTCGGTACATATAGATTGTTGCTTCTGGAGCAACACCAACGAGACCAAAGCTGGAGCCTGTAGGATCTTGCATGCCAACGATACCTGCCCAAATTAAAACCTTTTCCCAACAATGCTCGTGGTTGTCAACATACCTGAAACGTGCGTTCCGTGCCCCCCATCAAAACAAGTGACGAATGGATCTGGACTCTCGACAGTATCCCCTCCGATCCACATATCATCGACGAAAGAATAGCCTTTCTCGATCTTAAAGCCAGGACCAAACCCACCTCCTAGGGATGGATGACGGTAATCTGTGAGCGCATTGCTTAGTAGTGCACTGGGCTCAAGGTATGAGAATGAATGATGTTACACTCACCAACTCCTGTATCTATTATAGCAATCTTAATACCTTCGCCTTTGATACCAAGCGAGTGCACCTGGTCAACGCCTCCCATTTTCAGGGCAGATGAGACGTCAAAGTCAGGCCCAGTAGTAGCAACTGGCAGAGTTCCATTCCAAGAAACTGCCTTCGCACTTACCTTGCTATCAGAAGTGAAGTTGGTTTTCGCTGGGCCGAATGGTCGTGGAGCATTGACAATGTAGTTAGGCCAAACGCCTGGTCAACAAGTTAGATGCTGTGTTATTGAAAACATGTAAAAGTATGGTCAATGTATTAAATAGATTAAAGTTCCCAGCCAACATGGTCGTAATTGGTATAGTTGAAGGCTCTCATCCTAACTTTAGGAACAATGTCTTCGTAGTGGTTTAAAATGTTTACAACACTGGACAGGCTTGGGGAGTGGCTACGATTGATATACTGGCACGTACCTACAACTTCCGGAAGAGAGGTTAGTTTTTCCTGGACTGCTTCGATTGTAAGATTATCTTTGACTGTAATAGCAAGGCCATAGAAGAGATCTGGATTCTTGTATCTGTAAGAAGTTAGAATATACAGAATTTCAAAGAGTTATAATTCATAAAGGGCATGCTTGGGTAATTCCATGGAGGCCAAAATTGGCCACCAGTAAAGAGATGGAGGCACAATTTCATGCCATGTTCCATAGGCTCGACCAAAATCAGGTCCCACAACAATATCATTTTAGCGTTCGCCACGCAACAGTGTCTCGCTGCTCATCTCATAAGTGGATGCTGAAGTACACTCACTCTGTGGTCACACTATAATCTATCTCTTCCAATGCTCGCTTCTGTTCAGATATTCGAATTAGCTATGAGGACGTGAAGATGAAGCGAGGGACCTCTAAAAAGAGAATTGAGCTGGGGACTTACGCGAAAACGGGCATGGTGGTCGACATCGCGCTCATTAATTGTTAACGCAGCGTTTTCCTTTAGCTTCACGATATAGGAATTTGGTACTACATCGTTCCTCTTCACCGGTTGAATTGGACGGGGCTGAGCTTGTGCAAGCGCTGCTGCCAGCAGGAAATTAAGTGAAAGTAATCTGAAATCAAGATAATCAGCAACAATTCACAAAACGAGAGGAATGAAGAAAGATTCGATGAAGACGGCAGCAGAAATTCCACGTCTATCGAATAGTATGACGCACCTGATGAGCATATTGGAGATGGATAGCAATGGGAATGCATCTTGTGATGGGCTACAATGATTTCTTATAAATGTATTCCAGTCATCCTGTTCTCAACGGCGCAAGCTTCCTTGGAAATTTTATACGAGCATAGAGTACATATTAATTGTCAGTCTGACAAGGAGGCCAGAACATAGCATTGTTAATTAGTGGTACTGCTTGCTACTGGGTTAGCTGACGAAGTGCAGGCTTGACTGTACGCACCTTTACAGAATGCCTTCGCTTACATACACTGTTGTAGTCTATTAAAATATCTCATGCAGCTAATGAGCAGCATGCATTACAGTACAGTACAATATTAAAAAGCCCCCCTCCCCAATATACTGATTTACCAGGTTAGATAACAAAGACCTTCCCCTTTTGCTGAGTTGGCGCAGGCTTTCTGCGTATCAGAAGCAAGTTTACAGTAACACAGAACCCATTGCGCGGGAACACCCTTGACTCTGCTAATATAGGCAGGAGCCGAAGCCAAGATCGCGGGTTCCGGGTGCTTCCGGAAAGTCTGCAGTTGCACGGCGTGGGTTTGTTCATCATCCCATGTCTATGGGCCTAGATTACTCGATGTAACTCTATAAATAACACATTGAACACACAAGCTAGAGTAAGTAGAGATTCTGGCTCAATTCTTTGCTTCTTTCTTCATTTAGGTATGCTGAGTATGTCACTATCACTTTTGGACAAAGATAACTGATCAGAAGCAGGGTCTATATGATCCATTTAGATAGAAAAGAGTATCTATCAACCAAACCAAGAGAATGAAAGCTCTAATAAAAGAAACAACTATCACAAATCAAAAAGAAGCTAGAGTGAGCAAGTTCTCATAATTTGGTCTGGATCTAGCGCAGTGCGTCACTTAATCTAACTACAGATGACAAGTATTGTCACTTCGTAAGTACCGATCTGGCAAAGAGGATGAGGCGATTCCAATGCATCTACAGATCGCGGGATGGTACGTGATAGCCGTGATCCACATGTGCATTGATCTCTTTGTTCGGGTCTCGAATGCGGAATAGTCGAGGCTGATTTTCGCATGGTTTGCATGGCTAATATCGCGTAAGCTTAAAATGGCAATTTAGCCCATGCAGCCGAATACCCATGAGAGATACATCGAAACTACCCTTTTGCAGAAATTGTAAGAGTTTCCAAATCGAAATGGCCAGGTAATTAGAATTTGCTGGAAAATCATTCTCCATTCAGTCAGAAGTAAAGGAGGCACAATCTAGTTAACATTATGACAAAAGTCTGAGACATTAAATTAGTCATGGTATTGGTTAATAATTCTATGAAGTGCTACCGATCAAATTTCCTTTTCATTAACATATAGCCTACGATCGTACTTCAGCGCCTAGATTCAGAACGAGAAGATGTGTTGTTACCTTCTGGATATATATATATATATATTTTTGGCTCGGGATATAAGCCGCTGAGACGTTGAAAAAAGGATTGGCACATGGTGGATCAGCCACGCTCGACAAGTCGTGCAAGGGAACAACCACAAAATTAATAGCTGTATCCACTGACTTGGTTTGGGTGGTCCACTTGTCGTCGACTCTTTGATTTTAAGATCTTAAAATCTTGTCTTTTTGCTGAGAATTTTCAAGCTTTAGGTCACTAATAGCGTCTAACTCAACTTACATCTAAATCTTAATCTAAATTCTTCTTCAGCTTACCCAATTTTAAATTTTAACAAACCTTACAAATCTTAGAGAATTATCCTCTTCTCCTAGATGAACTTTCTCGGTAGTATAAGCGGACATGTGACCGGGCTGGAGGATCGCTAACGATTGTTTCGGGTGAATCCATCGAATTGACATAGATTAATTTTCACATCGGCTTTAGTCACATAGCTACAATATGACGGCGCTCCCGAGCAGTAAATTTATCTCTCATACATTCCTAAGTCTACGAATCTAAGCCTGCAGATTACAGCTGAGCTAGCATACGCAAACCATAAGTGTTTTATTGGTAGTTGTCTCTAGGATGAAACGAAACACTGGCGTAGATGACTTGCTGGACTGACTAGTATGTAACTATGATTTATATTAATATCTAAAGTTTAAGCCAAGTACAGATATATGCAGCTAAATACATGCTATAGGCCTTGAGAGACAAAAGTCCTCTGTCGTCGCTACCTCTAAACATGTATGGATAATACTGAACCTGTAAAGTATCCCTTTACTTTTCGATTTCCAAATACAGGTGTCCAACATAGGGGCAAAGTAGGGCTACATCGCGAAGTGTATGTTTGAATTCAAAGTTGGCAAATGATGATCTATTGATTATGCCTGTCAAATTTCATGGCGTTTGGAATTAATGAGGCGGGAGTCGTGCAAGATTGAGGCTACAGAAGAAGTAACTTTTCCAATACACCTGATAAAGAATTTCTTGTCGTAAGGAATCATGTCATGACCATTCTTCAACCATTTGGATGTGAGCTCCGCTTATTTTCCTTCTTCTTACCCAAACCGTAGAAGACGAAGACGCTTTATAACTTCATCCTTCATCACATAAGTGAAAAATGAGACTTTGAGGCTCAATACCTCTGTCATCCCAATCAAGCTTATCAACCGGACAACTGTAGTTTGGAGGCAGTCAGCTGGGGCCCTTGAGTTGCCTCAAGCTCTACAGGTAGCATAGCTTCACCTATAGTTGTTGATGACGTCCTACGGATGTGCCCTGCTCTTGATCCAGTGGTTGTAATTTTATCACCCTTTGTAAAGTTTACCCCTAAAGGCCTCGTCGAGTTCTTAGACTCCGTTCTGGAACTCACTTCCTGTAATTCTGCTGGTTTTCGTATTGGATCAAGTTCTACCGGCTCATTCAGCTCATTGCCCATAGCCTCCACCAACGGGGCTTCTGCGTGTTGTAAAGGGGACTCACAGAGTGTATCCTGCCCCAGCAAAGCTGGCGATTTTCCAGGGTTTGGAATGATTACGATCTTGAACCTCCGCGCTATTTTTCCCTGCGTTTTTTTCTCCGCCTTCAGCATCTTTGCTTGTTGACTGTCTGTTGGCTTTTCCTTCACTTTTGGCTCTTTAATCTCTCCGCCATCAATCGGTAACTCGAGCCAAACCTGAAAGCCTCTCCCCTGGAAGATCTGTTCATTCCATCGCCGAAGCACCGAACGTATGTCCCCGTCTCGTTCTAATCGCTCTTTGGCAACTTTGACCACTGTTTTGCGGTGGATAGAGCGGCCGGCATAGTATCCTGCAACGGGTCCAAAAAATACGATGAATGCAGACGATAGTGTGCCTGTTGTGATGCCAGTAGCCCAGGCGCCCCAGTCCTCGCCAAATGTAAGTTTTGACGCAGCTACAATATCGCTAGAAAGATCATGCCATTCATCTTGTGAAATTAGATCATATACTTTAGGATCGTATGGAAACCCGGACGAGAGCGTCTCATTTCTGGTTGCAATCACAACACGGTCTAGTGAAGCTTTGACAATAGTTCTCGTAGGCTCTGAGACCATACTAGATGATTCCATGCGGCTTATCGGTTCTGAAGGTGTAGTGGGAGAGATTGGCGACACATACTCGGGTGGTTGATAGTATGCTTCGCCTCCTTGTGTTTGCGGAGTTACATCTTGATCACTGAATGGTACCTTCTCCGGATTATCCAGCATTTGTCCAATGACGATGTAATCAGGAGCGTGAGTTGTATGACTTTGCTCCGTGGTAGAAGACATGAGGAAATTTGAGAATATTCTTTGGTAGAGTGATAGAGCGCAATGTACTTATGCGGATATTAGAAATCTTCATCAGTTACGGATTGGTGATGACGGTTGTCAACTTTCAGTGGTAGGTAGAAAATATATCGTGGAAGAAGCTTTGGAACTGCAGATGGAAAAGGAGGAGATATTATCTATGCGGCGCAGCTTTTCTCCACTTATAATTCTACGTTTTGATCCTTGCTATTCGAGCATGGATAAGCTATTGGTGTACCTATTGGTATTTGAAACACGCAACTTAAGTTCGAAGTTTCGATATATTCTAGGACGCTCAGCATCTATTACGCATACTATTTATTTAATTTATCATATTCGAAAATGATATTGATATTTCTGTAACATAAGTCAAAAATATTTTGTAAATTATAAGTTCTAAAAAAATTTGTTGAATTTGTGGCACATTTCGGATCCTTCTAAAGGTGTGCAGAAGCCGATTTCCTCGTCATATTCTGCACCACCGGTCAATCTCAACGACCCACTTGCTTACTACGTAAATTCAAGACCTGGAGGCATGAGGAATTAATTCGACCCGTCTTTACTGGAAGAAATTGGGATCTTACTCCACATAAAACCAGCGTAGTTCCGAATACCGTCAGCGCAGCAGGTAAGCAGACGTTTATTTGCTGGCTCGTACTGGGCAACATCTCGCTAAGGTTAACAGAGGGTTTTAGTGATGCACCACAGAAGTAGTGTGGTATTACAACTTTCCATAGGGTATGTCGGTTAGTGTACTACTAGATATTTGATAATCTGACTCCTCGCTTGACATGTCTTGCAACATCTCACTTAAAGACCTGTTGTATAAAGTGCTGGTGTTATGAAAGAGGTTAGATCCCAATGCCTACCAAACTCACAAGATGGTACATGTATGGAGTCAAATGCACATTTGCAAGCAAAGGTTGTATATGTACATATACGTGAGAAGAACACGGCCATCAATCACAAAGAAATTTTTGACATTTAATCTCAGATCATGGCAAGTAGTGCTGCTGGGTACTTGAAAGTGAGATACGTAAGGTAATATTTAACGAGCGACAAGAACTTTGAACCTATTTACATGACAATCCGCTTTCGGGACTATGTACACCAAGTCCACCATAGCAATCCGGATCCGAGAGAGACAAACACTTTAGCAACCAAGTGAAAGAATCCTAGGGTATGGCTATGGTAATTCAATCGCCAGGGACCAGTGATTTTCTATCTGGGAGCAGCGAAGGTAGAGTTGATAGGCCCGAACTTAATGTTCGAATAGGTGACTGAAGCACCTGGAGATTGAGCTTCAACATCAGCTGGAACACCAGACGAAGTGGCGCATGTTCCTCGTGGTCCGCCTGGTCCAGTTTTAGTTGTTGGATAGGTGGAATCAAGCCAGAGCATATTGGAATAGTGGTCATCCCAGATAGACATAACAAGTGTCATCCCAGCACCTAATGCGGACGACATTGAGGAGAAACCACCATTCTTCTTGAATGGATCTTCATCGCCAAAAGCGGCCTTGGCTGCATCGCAGAATGCTGGAGTGACTGAGTTTCCAGTAACACCCGCAATCTTGGATTCAGAGTTTGGAATCACCTTACCGCCTTGGACGTAGAAGCGTTTGATTTCTGTCAAAGGACTGCCGATGAACTGCGTCACAACAGTAAAAACTTTACTTGTGTCAACAGTCAAGCCCTTGCCGTAGAAGGTGGTATCGCCCATTCTGTACGAGTTGAAGTCACATCCATCAGGATCGCAGGTTCCTGCATAACGGGTCTCCGAGTATGTTCCTCCGCAAGAATCACCAGTACATTTCTTTTGTGAAACTGGGTTGCAGGAGTGAGGTGTATAAGCTGTAGATACCGAGTTCGCCTCCCATACATCCATTTCGGCACAGCATGAGCCGAAGCCACCGACACCAGCATTAGGGTCATTTGATGATGATTTCCAGCCCTCAACGTTAGCCTAAATTTTCATGTCAGAATTATCTCAAGTCAATATTGAAACAAAGAGCCTCATCTGAATCACCACCAGTGGACAAATGCTTCCTTGCTTAGTTGTTGTCATCCATCCCGGAATTAGCAAGTAGATCTAGCCTTATTGTACCAAAGAGCGTGATATCAGAATATCACAAATAACCTCGATTTGGTAACTTGTAAAGGTATCTCTGATTTCACGTATATTTTGATACAATGAAGTGAGATTTACTTTATCCGTTATCTCGCTTGAACAACGGACAACATTCTCTAAGCATTTGAACTACACAATATAGACCGAACTTACCTGTCCATCGATAAACTTTAGATCACGAGGGCACTGTGCGTCACAGCTAAAGATGTTGTTAGAAGCTATGTCTTGCGTTTTCGAAGGGTATTGTAGCTTACTATCCAGTTCCGTACTTAGCGCCGGCTTTGTTATTTGGATATTTTGCCATTCCGCCATCCTTGTCCATAGAAACGAAGTAAAGAGCACCGTTCAGACCACATGGAAGGTTGGAGACATCAACATCAAACGTGAATTCTTGATTAAGTAGGCTGAACTGTTGATAAGATGTATCCGTGTCCATGAGATACAAGCGGGACCCGATGTTGGTAGCGTATTGGCCTTTGGTGACAAAGGTCAACTTCAAAGAATTGCCTGACGCAGTTGCACCATAAGTTGCCGAATAGTCGGCTCCTTCAAGCGCACAATTCGCTGCGCACTTAGCATTGCTGGGGCAAAGAGTCGCATCCCATTTATTGCCGTCATAGCAATTCTTTGTAGAACCACTGGATTTGTCGTGAAGCCAACGCCAGTTGGAGTCAATAACCACCTTACCATTCACTGTAGTACAGCTTCCTGCGGATGAACATTTTTGCCATGTCATCGATGGATGAGTCTCTGTTTGTTGAGTACCAACCTGTTGTCCGCGGGCAACACCAGCCGCCAATGCGGTAGCGAGAAGAATGCTTCGATACATAACTATTTGGGATGAAACTTTTACCACTTTGCGTATGAGTCGATGATGGCAGACAGCGGGGGTTTTGATAACCTTTATATAAGACTGAGATCTAATGCCAATCTTTCCCCATGATGGTAGCTCTTTAACTTGCTCGTGATTTATATCCTGGAAAGAACGGAACGACGGAAGAATACCCCTTACAGCCGTTGCTCGTCCTTGTAAGAGGAAAATAAAGTACTTGGCGGCCGGATAACACATTTCTCCAATAGGCGGCGCAAATGTGGTACTTGTGACCTCACTTAAGACACAATATTGCAGTGCTGGCATCCTCTACGCTATGCTAGCCAAGGCATATCCTCACATATTGAGTATATAGTACATTTCGAGACAATTAAATGGGCATCAAACCAGGATTCTATGTTATCCGGTTAGTGCAAGCTGAAATGATACTGAAGAGACAAGTTATATGGCAACTGAGCTCTGTGAGTGTTCACTTGCTAAATAACAGTCACGGCGCAGATTCAAATTATCGACGAATATTTGTGGGTGCTACTTTCTCACTCGCAAACGACTTGCAAACGACTTGCAAACGACTTGCAGTACCGTCCATTGAGAGTCTGATGTAATGCTCAGGTGGATAAATATTAGGTGGAAGATAGATAACATGACACCCATGTGGCGCTTCCCCGCAACAAGTGCCTTGAACGTTGGAATTTGTTTGGTAACATGGAACTCTAAACCCAACCTCCGATTCGACCATCAAAATAGGCACAACATGGGGAGTCTGGAACTTTCAAGATGTTGAAACAGTCAGAAAGTCGTATGACAGATACTGGAGTTGAGAGGCCTAGGAAATTGAGTTACAACATATCGACACAAAGATATTTTCATCACCCCAACGATATCGGAAAATTTTCTGGCTTACTGATCTTGTAACAGTCTACTGAACATACTTTTCTGTGTCGATAAATCAAATTTTTGTTTGAGGATGTCGCGAGGATGTCGAGCATTGGAGGAAACTTCTTGTTTTGCAATGAAGTGGAACCAAGTTTGTCAAAAGTATTACTCGTAAACCGTGAGCTGGTTAGTGGGGCGCACGTGAGCCTCACCTAAGGTTGATTCCAGCTCCTTACAACGCGACCTTAACATTATCGAGAAGTATTACAAAGCCACTGTTCTGAATCTCTACCATGGCCCCAAGGGATCGCTCAAAAGGACGCGATGTACATATTTACGATATCAAAGACCCTAATACAATACTTGGTGGTCTGATCCTCGAACAAGGCGTTACAAATACAAACTTCTACTCAATGGTGGAAATAATTATCCTGTTTGAGAGCGATTTTGAATTACAGCTTGAAGGCAATATCAAAGTTGAGAAGAATAATGACCCGCTTCAACCTGGAAATTATTATATCAATGCTATTAGTAAACTTTACACAATCGCATTATTGTTTTTAGCTAACTGCCTTTATAATTAGGTCCGTTCTCAGTCACTAATGAACCATGGCTACTCCGCACAATATCCCTTTCTTCTAGAGATCGTGTTGGTTCTTTTGATGATGCTATCCGTTTACGAGATCGTCGATGTGTTATATCTGGCAAAAGGGCTCTCCGTGCACGTCTAGACGACTGGACGGGCTATGAAGCAACTCACATTTTCCCGCTAGCCTATGAAGGCAACTGGTTTCAGGGAGGCTTTGATCGCTGGATTACAATTCAACCGGAATCAGGAGGGTCTATTAATTCCGTACAGAACGGCTTACTCCTTGATTCTACTGTTCACCAGCTATTTGATTCTTATAGCTTGTCAATTAATCCTGATGTATGGAAGTATTCTATATTAATTAAAGATATAGTAGCTAATGAGTTTCTTAGGACAATTATAAAGTTATGTTTTTTACTATTGATATAGATAATCTTGCTGGCAAATATTTAGACCAGGAGTTTCGTGACAACCCTCAACGTCCTGTTGATCAGCTTCTGCGATGGCACTTTAGGCAGGCAGCCCTAGCAAATATGAGGGGTGCTGGTGAGCCTATATTTGAGCATGATTTCCCACCTGGCTCTGATATTGTTGGTGAAATACTCAATGGTCCGAAGCCGGGAGAAAGGATGGAGTTTGAGCTCTTTAGTCGTTTATTAATTTAGGTGAATTATAAGAAACACTTTCTATGAGCATTTTTAACTATATATGCAAGGGGGCTATAGCTAGCATGCCTTGAACAACAGCGGCTAAACCCTCGAAAATAGCAGCCCGCTAACCATTACACCCTAAAATACTCGCATTATCTTAATGCGCTTTAAGTTACGGAGAGAGATAAACAAGCATCTTGCTTCCCAAATAATGGTACTAAAACCCAAATTAAATTACAAGATTTTTTGAGTTTTACTTGCTATATTTGATATTGAATCTATATCGATCAACCAAATTGTTGGTTCGGAAGCAAGTACCAAACAAGTTGGCGAGGCGGATTAGACTCCCGGATACCTAACTCCAAAGTCCGGGTAAACCTAACATCAGATCCCGAGGCATGTTTACTACGATATACTTGCAGTGAATGATCAGGCGAGGATACTCCAAGTCCATCAGCCATGATAGAAAGTACTTCTGGAGGTTGCGGAGTGAGTGCGCCCCGGATTTGGTGGGGCCGCTCTTGGGCAGTCGTTGATCAAAACTGCCGAATCCCATATTGGGCTTCTTGTTTCTCTAAAACATAATTCGTTGCTGAGAGAAAAGTGCATCTCTCCTAAGCTTGATAGATAATGATCATTGGTACAGATTGTCGGAAAAAAGATTGCGGGGAACCTGGTTTCCACGCTGTTGCTTCGAGCTGGCGATATTAACCGTGGCTCATGACCACTGCTTTGAGCGTTAATATGGTTGAGATCCACGTCAATAAATGAAAACCCCGTTCCTTTTGTACAAAATTGGGGGGAAAAGAGGGGCTACTTCATGAAATTTAATATGTAGTGTAGGATATATTCCAAAAAGGGACAGGTAATATATATTTTAGATCATCGCATGCGTCAAAATCGGGCGGTCAAATTTGCTGGCCCTGACGGAGATACCCCATTAAAGTACCTGTCAGTTCACAGGTACTACATCACTCGCTTCTGGGAAAAGCTTAATCCGATGTTCACCGCCAGCTATCGTCTAAGCACTCTTTTCCGCCAAGATCTTTAAAAGATACTTAGTTCTCTGACAATAGTACGTGTGATAGTGTTTCAAATGTGCCCAGAAAATCACCGATCGTATTGTATATTTTGCATAAATGACCTGCATTGCTCTGTATGTGAAGGGTGAACCCCCAGAGTCGAGGTGTTCAGGAAAACTAGATTGACATTAGAATAATGTACTTCACGTTGCACAAAATATACGATATACAACGTTACACGAGCGTACTGTATTTAAAACACTGGGTAAAGTTGCTTCATGATCGAACTGGGAACTCAAGATCCGAGCAGTTTGCCGCAAAATCTCACCGAGGCAGAGATATCGTGGTATCTGCAGAAATCCAGATTATTCAAAACGTAAAATTTAGCATTGAGCTTTGAGCTTTGCAATGTTAGATCTGATTATCATCTTGGACAAGATATTTTCTTTTTCTTGCCATACCGTCAAAATATTGGCTGAAATGGATTACAGTCAACTGGAATGCACTATTTTTCAGCCCTTTCCTTCTTCAGATGCACTACAATACCAATGATCCCTTGTCAGATTCGAGTCAGCAACTGCAAGCTGTAATCTTGACCTTGAAATTCGGATCTCAGATCTCTGTAGGAGATACTCTGTTCTTGTGGCTTCACTAGCCAGTAGCATGATGAAGGCCATTCAGTTCCATTATTATCTGGTGCCGAATTTGGGATGTCTCGATCACCTCTTGTCATAGTCTCGAGAGAGATTATCCCGATATTTAAGCAGTCTCACTCGGATATTTCCTTTAGTGTCAAACCCAATAAAATTCAAAACTCTACATTGCTTGATATTGTTTACAAGCGGGATCAGCTCAGTTTCTGCCATGCTAAGAGTGCTTGGAGATTCATCTACGTTACAAAAGTCTCGATTCAGGCTCATCGTATTGATTTGCACAAGAGCGACAGAGACTATTAAATGAGATCAACAAACAAATAAAGAATGCTACTATGAGGAAGTGAGCGGAATAGCTGTGCTTTGGTGAGAGTAAGTATATTATTACACGAGTTCACGTTTCCAGTTAGATTCGTCCCAGCCGTCATTAGGAGATGTAGGTTTAGCTTGGGAGAGGAAAGCACAGCCTTCATTTATCCCAACACTAGATATGTTTTGAATTGATGATCATCATGACATCAATCTGGTAGATAGATCTGGGTTGCGCTCTTTCTATCCGTCAAATTGCTATGTACATCATTTGCTTCTAATGAGCGTCCAATATCTCTTAACCGAGAGCAAAAGACGTTCATCCAATGTCAATTTATACACGCGCTACTACATTTTATGTCAAACACAAATTTAAGCTTAGGGCCATATGACCAACCTTTTTGGGTGTACGACTATTCTGGTGGAGTTCAGAAAAAGGGTCGGTTATATATGTAATGTGACTCAAAAAACTCTAATCTGTGACATATCTTTCCAGAATTTTGTCTTTTAAGTGATCTCTGTTACTGAAGTATTTCGAGGAGCGAAATAAAAAATAATATAAACATCAACTTTGGATTACATGTGAATGATTGAGCCAAGTCTAACCACAACAGGTCGGATGGGCTCGTCTACTTCGAGGCTGTTCACTACCCATACACGTCCTCTTCTCCATACACAGAACATACATGTTTAGGTGTGTGCAGGTATCATAAATCTTTTCCTGCCGTCAATACTAGCTAAAGGGGCCTGATGACGGTCATATCAGTCCTGGCACTTCGCACGCTTCATCCCATTCAATCATACCGCCTGGACGCAACTATTCTATAACTGAGATAAACAGGTTCTTTTTCATTTCCATGGGCTAAAAGCGTTGGCTTGGGTATCAAAGAGGTGTTGTTATGGTATCGAGTTGAATGGGTGCGAAGTAAGGCGAGAAAAGGCTGGAGTAGCGGCTAGCCACATGGTGAACCTGTGTAGGACTGAGAAATATCGTCGCTAAGCAGCTCATCCTAGCATGCGAGACTTATGGTCACCTCCCGCGCTTTATTCAATCTCCTCCCGTTCATGATATTTCTTTCGCTAACCTTCGTGCCATAATTCTCTGCTTCTCCACTATCCATCCTTCCTGATCCGTCCTTTGTATCATCTTCCCAATCGCTAATGTGCTCTTCACTCCCTTACTATCCACCCACACTTTACCATTCCTACCCACTGCAATTTCGAAACTGACTCCCGCACCACCCAACTCTTCTAACAACACCAACTGCCCTTGTTCCCCCGGTTTCGGTAACATTAATCTTCTAGCCATCGCCAATGATACTGAAAACACCATTCCTCCGGTCAAAGGGCCTAAGCCATCTGACTTTCCTGTTGATGCTGATACACATTCCAGTTCCGGATCCATATGCTTGTTTGCGAGCGTAATACGAGCGTAGACGAGTGCACCAGGTGCTAATTGCGGCCGTGATTTTCGAGAAGCACCTTCGAATGAAAGATTGGGTAGAGTGGCATTGGCAGAGTAGTCAGTGATGCTAGCGTAGTAGAAGTCGGTTGCAGAGTGATGGATGGTAGCTATGACCAAATCGTCGACTACAGGTATGTACTGAACTCAAATCAGCTATCGCAAATCAATTTGATCATGAACACATACTCTACCAGCATTATACTCAACCCATACAGCATTCTTCTTCTGATCTGTACATAGTCTTCCTGCTACCGTCGAAACAATAGAATTTGGTGGAATGTGCATAAGCCCAGGACCAAGCTTCAACGGTTTCTTCGGATGGGAAGGAAGGATCTCTGGGTCAAGGTAGTCCCCTGGGAGTACGATTGATTCTGTTGCCATGGTCGAAAAAATATAGGGGAGCTCTTTTTAGGGAGGGAGGTAAGTGATAAATATCTATGTGAAGTTTCGCAGCCTTGCCGAAGTGGGGCAAAATGCCAAGACTCCGCCGCTAAAATTTATTTCTTGAATAGCTTCAGACGTCGATGGAATTGTGACATCCCGAACATCACAAGGAGAGACAGCGACCTCAAGACAACTAATACCAAGGTCACACTCTCTTATTATTTAATATAACAATCTGTCAATATGGCAGCCACTGAAGGAAGTGGAAACACTCCTACGCCCAATGACCGCCATGCCATTGGTATCTCCTTTGGAAACTCCAACAGCTCCATCTCTATTGCTGTAGACGACAAGGCTGAGGTTATTGCTAACGAGGATGGAGGTAAGTTTAGCTCATACTTATTTTGAACTGGGACAGTGTCTAACTGGTCCCATAGATCGTCAAATCCCAGCTATTCTATCATACGTTGATGGGGAGGAATATACTGGACAGCAGGCCAAGTCGCAATTGATCCGAAATAGCAAAAACACTGTCGCATACTTCAGAGATTTTCTGGGACAAGAGTATGTACCACTGTACATACTGCTAAAATTGTGCTAATGAAATTCTAGTTTCAAGTCAATAGACCCTACCCACTCCCACGCTTCTGCACACCCACAAGAACACGAGTCTACGGTAGCCTTCAAAATCCAGGATAAGACCGAGTCCGAGCCCTCCATTGTAACTGCTTCGGAAGTTGCTACGCGGTTGTTTAAGCGTTTGGTACAATCAGCTTCTGATTACTCTGGCAAGACCGTGAACTCGGCGGTTATCACTGTGCCCACGAATTTCAGCGACAAGCAGAAGGCAGCCCTTACAGAAGCCGCCAACAATGCTGGTCTCGAAGTCTTACAGTTGATCCCCGAGCCTATTGCTGCAGTTCTCGCATATGATGCAAAGAACGACCACTCTGGCTCTGACAAAATCGTAGTTGTTGCAGATCTTGGAGGAACCCGCTCAGATGTCGCAGTCGTTGCTGCACGTAACGGCATATACACTATTTTGGCCACCGCGCACGACTATGAATTTGCAGGTGTAGCTCTTGATGTTGTGCTTCAAGATCACTTTGCCAAAGAGTTTATCAAGTGGAACACCACAGATCCCCGCCTAGAAGCTCGACCAATGGCTAAATTGAAGCTCGAAGCTGAGGCCACTAAGAAGGCACTGAGCATTGGTACCAATGCCAACTTCAGTGTTGAGTCTCTTGCAGAAGGTGCTGATTTCACTTCCACGATCAACAGATTACGCTACGAGACGATTGCACGTAAAGTTTTTGACGGTTTCAATCGTCTGATTGAAGGTGTTGTAAAGAAGGCAGAGTTAGACGTTTTGGACATCGATGAAGTCATTCTCTCTGGCGGAACCTCTCACACTCCCAAAATAGCACGTAACATGGCAGCTCTCTTTCCTAAAGCCACTGTTTTGGCCCCTTCAACTACACCCACTGCTATCAATCCATCAGAGCTACAAGCTAGAGGAGCAGCTTTACAGGCCAATCTGATTCAGGAATATGAGGCGGATGACATTGAGCAATCAACTCACCCAGCCGTCACCACTGTCAAGCATCTTACGAACGCCATTGGTGTATTGAGCATCGACAAAGGAGAGGAGGTTTTCACACCTATCATCGCAGCTGAGACCGCTGTGCCAGCTCGTCGTATAATTCATATCGCTACACCACCTACTGGAGGTGATGTCTTCATTAAGATTGTTGAGGGCGGAAGTCACATCAAAGTTTCGACTGTGGAGCCAAAAGCAAAGGATGATGCTGATAGCGATGACAGTGACGTCGACAGTGACGAGGAGCCGGAGGAGCAACGCGAGAAGGTATGGAAGGTCGGCAATTTGCTGGCCGAGGCTGCTATCAAGGGCGTTAAGAAGGGCGGCAAGGTTGAGATCATGATAAACGTTGCCGCAGATCTTGCTGTCACAGTTACAGCTAGGGAAGTTGGCGGAAAAGGAGGTGTGAGAGGTAACATCAGCGCACCTTGATTTTGTCCTAGGTGGAGCGTTGATGAAAAGAAAGCAATTGAAAATTTGGAAGATGGTATGATACGGGGTTTTATGGGTATATGATTAGACCGTTTGCGCGCATATAGAGTGCTGACGCGATGGGTCAGTCAGGTGTATAGATCAGACTTATTAAAATTTCAAAATAACCAAGCTTAAAAACTTATATACACCGTGTTTAACTTTCCATTTAATAAATTGACCAATGAAATGGGTATAACTCTTGAACAGCCCACATTCTGCCTTCAAGTCAACTAGGAAGTGTATAGAAGTCAGATTAAGTGCTACAACGTGTACGAAAGATCTCGACTTGTATTTTTTCTCTTAGGCGCCTTCTGAATTAATCTTCGTTTTACTTGCACACAATCTGTAGAAGAGTTAATCCACGAATTGATAGAATACCGTCCTGCCGCAGAAACTTGCTGCACTGAGTTTGCATCTTATTATATGACGATCTACTGCCCCGTCATCTTTCATTTCGTCGCTCTAATGGTTCTTTCTTGTGATGTCTTACAGAATTGCTACTAACATGGTCGTATTTTAGCTTAACGTACTTCATATATTACCTCTAGAATGTCTTTCAAAGCTCTTTTTCAATTAATTTATCAATTATTAAACAATACAAGAATGCCCAATTTATTGTTTGGGGCGACAAACATCGATGGCTATATACTTTGCCTTTTGCGCTCGCCGGTTTCCCCGTCATCCAGAATCAGTTTGCGTGTTATATGAACATTTAGCTCGTAGCTTTGCGTATGAGATATTCACTCCCAGCTGGAAAATTGAACTTTTGGACTAAAGTCGTCATCGACCCACTTCCTCAACTGCTCCACGTTCGGATATGATATAACCAATAATGGAACTTTTCATGCTATTACTAGGACCTGAACATACAAATACCGTCACATATAAGCAGACGTAAGTCACATAAACTCTTCTTGTTTTTGCGAATTCAAAGGAAGAGTATGATGAGTTTATAATCCTGTATTGTACTTATTCGACTTGACCGGCGACGCTCCAGGATGAGAAACCCTTGGACAAACTTCCTGATCCCTCAAACTTTTTATATTCCCTTTTTATAAGTCTAAATTAATAAATATTGCTTGCTGATACATTAAATTGCTAGAGTTCGCCATTTTTAAGTCCGAGCAAATGCTAGAACATGCTAAATTGAGTAGCTGTACAGCACTATACAACATTGGCTTTGAATTACATATATCAGACTGCCAACTGAGCACGTTCCTTTTCTCAGCACAATTTCATTTCATTGTCTCCAATTTATTTACTGCTTGACGCGAGAGTCTTTCCATGAAGCTGTGGTAAATCATGAACTAGTTACTCCATCGAACCTGAAAACTTCTTGAAAAACTCACAGCCTTTGGCTTTAAGATTCCGTAAAACGTGTGTTCATCCGCTGACTGGTGGATGGACTTCAAAGCATGGAAGCACTACATTTCGCGTTCTACGCTCGTGATATATTAGCCCTTAGAACCTCGCTCTGATACCTCCCTTAAAATCCATTCAACTTCTTTATCGATATCTCATGAAGTTTGCTTTGTCTTACGCCAAGAACAGTACAAACGGTTCACTCAGAAGAACTATCATCAGTATGATTCGTAATATTATGGGTAATATCCTCCATAGTATCACGGCTGCCTTCAGTCCACAAGCAACCGAATTCAACACCCTCAATCCTCTTCACCTCGCAATCGTCACTTAAGGCTATTGGATGCAATCTTATTTATTATAAATCTCCGACCGATACGGCTTCTACTCCCCTGGTCTTCCCCACCTTCAGGTGTACCAAGGTTTCTTATTTATCGTTCTGTTAACTATGGTCATCTGTTCCATCTATAGTGGAATTTGTACTCTTCTTCTCATATCTTTGAAATCTGATCACAAGCCAATTTAGAAAGCAATAGTACTCTTGATGCTACCTGCGACGGGTACTATGGCTATGATTTGGCCACAGAGAGTTTGAGTGTACGTCGAACACCGGACTACGTAAGTTGGGACTGGAATCTTAGGAAAGATTGAAATCTGGTGCTTTGACAAGTCTTATGATTCCCTGGAGCTATTATTCCTTGCATAGGTTAGTTAGTTCTTTACTTTAGCAGGAAGATCTTCGCAAAATAAGCCATGGGAGTTATCCGCTATTTGGGAACCTAGACAGAATGGCGTTGCTACATGTCTATGACTTGAATTGGATATCCAAGTAACATAATTCATCAGCCTCTAAAGAAGGAATTGAAAGGAGTGTATTTAATATAGCCATCGCTTGGTAATCCAAACTTTTGGAAGGGACTGTAAGTAATTAGAAAGGAATTTTAAAATCGAATGTAGGATTTTGATATTTAAAAGAGCCTTGAATACCATTCGTATGCTGATTGTTCAAGACAAAATTAAATTAGTTACTCGAGATTAAATATGCTCCAAGAACAGCCAAGAGGAGTCTGTGGTAAGGTTAGATATATGTACTTGAGAGCGGAATCTGGCTTGGGTTTTTCTCGGAGACAATTTGCCCCCCCTAATTTAAGCGAAGTTCTCCACTTTTACACAACGCTAAATCTCCCATTGTTTTCTTTCCATCATGTGTTCTAGTAAGTAATAATCCGAGCTCTTGATGAGAAGTCAACTTTTGTTGATTAATTTAGGTCCTCGTGAAGCATTTGTACTCATTTAATTTTGCTGATGCTTCATCGTTATGTGAATAAACAGCCATAACTTTTAAACTATATGACAAGAACTTATTAGGCACTGTGATGAATACGAACACGACCTGTGCTTTTGAAGCAAAATCTTTTCTAACCTGAATGCAAATGTAGCTTTTAGCTTTTCTACTTAAAATTACAATATAGTAGCTCAAATTTCTCGGCACTAACCACTGCACATATGATTCACGGTTAATTACCAGAGTAACCTCCTTGTTGTCTCTCAAGGTGGATGAACAAAACCAACTCCCGCTTGTGGAAGAACAATTTCTGCCACGCACAGTAGTTCTACCTATTTGCCTTGCCTCAATCTATGGTATCATAATAATTTTACTTTCGTCAGCAAGCTATCCGTGGAACGGAATCAAAATTCTTATAGCTATGTCGATACCTCCTCAATGAGTCCTCAACGAAGCTAAAGACGCCCCGGATATACTCACAAATACTACTGCGACCACAAATAACATGCTACAGCGAGACCATTGTCGCTCATCGCATCAGCATTTTTAGAGACCGGACACTTCCACATCTATTTTAGAGAGGCTCAATTGCCTTCACGAGAAGTTGTTGTATACATATTCACGCAGTTTACGATGTGAATTTCACCAAATAAAAAAAGACACTATGTCTACCACTACAAACTAAACCATACGAGAATAATTTCGCTTTTTAAAGTAATCTATGAGCATAAAACATTTCCTATAAGCTTGGCACTTCTTTCATTCCTAGAAGTAATACCTTCCTCTTAGGCTCAAGTCCCTACATCTCAGGAGAAGTGATGGATGCTGTTGTCCAGCTCTATTTCATTGTCCAATCATAGTGTTTTGGTGTTGAACACTCGAAAAAAAAGGTCGTAGTTGATGTTCTGGTCAATAGTACCAAATTAGCTTTGCAGGTTAGTAACAGCCTATTAAATTATAAAACAAAAAGAACGAACCCGCAGTAAGAATTAGCCTAGCGTATAGAAATTGAGGCGGTGCGGCTGCATGTAGCGGCTCAATTATGCATGCTGAGGGCAGCTTTACGTTCCGCAGTAGCAGTTGTCGAAAGTCGCTTCGGCCGATTTGCTGTAAGGCGATAGACCACAAAAATTGGTATCAGGAGCATAATTCCGATGCCGAGTACCACTATCGAAAGCATTTCTCTACTTTTGCCGGCGAGGTTTCAGCGTTTTAATCAATATTACGCACAAGATGATGTTAGGATGAAGTTCGAAACTGGCTTACATAAGCTCGCGGCTAAACTTGTGAAATATAGTCACGTGAGTTTTAGATCCACTATCCCTTTGTAACAACATTACCTTCTTTCTTTATTAAAGTCCCTCAATTTTAGATAGTGTTATGTCCAAAATTGCTCATGTTCTGCACGCGACTGAGTTCAGTGCAGCAAAGCATCTTTTACTTATATTTAGGTACCTAGCTATTCCCTATTGCTTGTTGCCTGTCTGACCTTACCAGACTAGAAAATACTGAAATGTAAGGACCCCAATATGATGTGTCCTCTTATGCCTCTAGTTAGTCGTGTTTTTTGACGATCGCTGCTTAAAATCCTAGCAAGCACTCTATATACAACGATCCAAGAGTCGCCGAGCGGGAGGCTAAATGCAAATTCTCAAACACAAGGAATACCAAGTCCCGTGATCCAACTTATGACATGCCTCCGCTCTTTGTTCTTTCTAAGAGAATTCAATATTTCCTCGTATCTCGTTGTTGCCAAAAAGAATGCGTAGAACACAGTTCGCTTTATAAAACTTACTCGAGTTGTGATGCATGATCGATCTCCTCTTTGTGAAGCCACTCTACACTGGCAACGTAGGCGATGGCACACATCAGCAAAACTTATAGCGTCCTTCTTCTTGGGAATTGGACTACTTTGCTATGTTTACTCGGGTTCTAGATCACTGGTGGATTTGTTCAGGGGGCCAGATAAGCTACATGGTGATATAGTTAACAGTACCCTTGGTGTAAGATTCGCCTTTTCGTTCATCTAGATGACTCCTCAGAGCTTACTTACCACGTATGTCAACATCAGACACAATTCGGACTCGAATTGTCTTTGGTAAAACTTTAAAGCAAGCCTGGACTAGGCTTAAAGCAAGACAGGTTCTAAGTAGTAGCGATTTCAATGTTGTTCTTGTAATTTTATATCATTCTCTGCGTTAAGACTTACTTATCATAGTACTAACTGAACTTGTAGTTTGAAAAGGTGTTCGTGCTGAACTTACCTACAAGAACTGACCGGCGTGACGCCCTCACGCTTGCCGCAGCATTCAGTCAAATGAAGCTGAATTGGATAGATGGGGTCCACAGCACTACGGTACCAGAGAGAAGTTTACCACCTGGCGAACGACTTGGACTTTCATCGGGAGGACGAGGTAGTTGGCGAGGTCATATGAACGCCATACGAGAGTAAGTTATGTTCAACCCATGAATACCAAATTTGACTGTAAACAGAATAGTAGAACAGAATCTTGGATCTGCTCTGATACTCGAAGACGATGTAGATTGGGACATGCGTTTGAAACCCCAACTACAAACCTTCGCAAAAGCAGCTCGAGCCTTACTCTCCCCTCGAACCGCATATCTCAATTCCATAGACAAATCATTCATCCCATCCGATGTCACCAAGATCTATAAAAAGATCTCCTTCTCCCTCGATGACCTCCCCATCCCAGCACGTCCCAGAAAGAGTCCCTATGGGGACGAGTGGGATATGCTCTGGCTTGGTCACTGTGGTACCAATTTCCGTACAATAGCACCAACTTCACGAATCCTCATTCGCGATGACCCGACAGTCCCTTCACCCCTTCATCTTAAACCTCATCCCTTTGCAGCACCCGACACCTACGGCACCCTCTACCCACCGCACACTCGGCTAGTCCACCACCCATCTGGTTCCTCTTGCTCTCTGGCCTATGCTCTGTCGCAACGCGGAGCCCGAAAATTACTCTACGAATTCGGCGTTAAGGCTTTCGATAAGCAGATTGATTTCATGCTCGGAGATTTCTGTGATAACACTAACGAAACCATCCATGGAAGTAGCGGAGGCGTTGCCAGTGAAGGGGGAGGAAGGAATGAGAGTCGTGGAGTCTGTGTTGCTGTTCAGCCGCCGATCTTTAGTCATCATTATCCGGAAGGTGCCAAAAGTGACATTTATGCTACAGGCGGCGGATTGGTGAGGATGGTTGGAACTTTATATGTGAGGTGGAGTATGAGGATGAATTTTGGCAGGCTGGTTTCGGGGAAGAAAGAAGTACTAGACCAGTGGCCTGATTGAGTGAAGCTAGGCTATAACTATAAGGCGCTGGAATTGCGGTGTCAAACTTAGGCTGTTGATCTACCCTCTGCTATTGCCTTGGGTGTTTGAAGTTCTGAAATATGTCTATACGGCGCTGAAGATTGGAGTGAGAACAGAAATCTCACGTTCTCTCGCCAATCTTCTTCATGGGCCACACCAGTAGACTTTTCCACTCGTCGTCCACTACTTGGTACACTTCTTGAATCAGCTTATTTCCCCATCCCATAACCCACCACGAATCTCTGATCTCATTGAGACTGACGGCATAGTAAGACAAAATCACCAATGCGACGGGCTGGCGGGAGTCTAGTAATTCAATATATTCCGGGCTGAGTGAGATGGACCAAGAGAGTACCATCCCGTTATTCCGATCATCCGAAGAAGCCACTTTGAAACAGTCCTTGAGTATTTGAATCGCAGGCTCGTACGTATTACGATCTGTCTCCGAGATCGTCAATTGCATACGATCCTCGAGCTGTTTGAAAGCGTTTGCTACTTCGTCTGAAAGTACAATTGTCTTGTCTACATCTCTACCTACGAACAAGGGTCCAATATCGCTTTCCTGGATCCACGGCCACGATTGTTCTACCACAAGCCGTAGTCCCCGTAGAAGCGTGAAGATACCCAAGAGCTCGTCGATGGGTTTCATAGGCTCCTCGAATGGTCTCGATATTGCGAGGCCGAAGGCGAAAAGAACAATCAAGGCTGCGCAGCTAATTAACGATGCACTATTGTCTCGCGTAATGTTCTTCAGTTCGATGCTGTAGGTACGAAGCGCAATGTTGTGATGGCGGATCGCTCGGTCTGTGTATGAGGTTTGATTATTGGGACTGGAAGACGCCATATGTAACGCAGCAACGCTGAAAAGGCTGTGGATCAGAAAGCTTCGATGTATCGCCATCTTTGGGATGTTAATCTGCCACATTTGACGAAGGTCACTTCGGCTCCCAAGTGTCATATAGGTAATAGCTGAGAAATGATGCATGAGTTCCAACTCATCCCAGGACACATTTCCAAATTCAGGCAAGGTAGGACTCCCTGAAGTCCCTGTCCAACCTTGGGGTTTTGTTAATAGTAATAGTGGTGAATTTATTGGAAGGCTCTGATCGCGTGAGGTAGAAAGCTTATTTGAACAACCTGCGTTGAGCAGGCTTGGGAAATGGCAACTCTTTCTAGATTTTACACATTTGCCACATGCCGGGTGGGCCAGATCACACTGTGTCAAATCAGCCAATAATTTGGGGTTAATCGAGTATTGGTTTCACACCTTGACATGAGCCGCTTTGCACTGTGTACAGCCGTGACGAGACTTAGAATGCTTGCTTCGCGATGGCATCTCCTACTATTATGTAGTGCTTGCAGTGTGGCACCTATGCGCGCAAGACCGAATTTAGAGTTTGCCGTACCAGCGTCCGTCCAGTAGACGTTCTGTAGTAGTGATGAGGTTGTCGAATACCTGAACGAGAAGGAGACATTTCTCAATTTGAAAATAGATACCGTTGGTGTGAAGAGATAGCGTTAGTGCTTCACTGCTCTTCAATACGTGCATGATGGCACTAGATTCGGATAGGGAATAGTGTACGATTCATGGAAGTGAGATGTGTGGGGCGTGCTGGTTGTATCGGGAATAGTGTACGATGCTGTACGCAGTTCCCGCCTGGGCAATGGTAAAGCTAAGCCTAGCACAGAACTATACCCATTCCTATTGTTGTTTAATTAATTTTAACAAATGTGAGTGGGCTGTGCCCTTGATATTTACTTGAACAATGCGATACGATACAGGCTTCATCTTCCCAAATGGGTATAGAGTACGTGCGGCTTCTTTATCTTTAGCATCGACCTAGGGATGGATCCGCTTGGTGAATCTCCTCTCATATATAACACAGCAGCCACAATGTAATGGTGATCGCAAACTCAGAACATAGCTCTCTAGCAGCCGTCCAGTCTCTTCCGCCTTCGTACAATCCGTCTTACAATCGTCACTCAAGGTCTACAATCGAAATTGGAACATCGCAACCCAGTGACGATGTCAGATATATCGGAATTCAAACTTTATCATTATGGGCCATCATTGGTAGGAGCAATTATATTTACTGTTCTATACCTCCTCACGACATCGCTTCACTTTTATCAACTTGTTCACACAAGGGCTTGGTTTATGATCCCGCTAGTAGTTGGAGGTTGCTGTATGTTGCCTACAGTCTTTCCCTACAGGAATGTCTGAGACTGACCAATGTTATTAGTTGAATGGATTGGCTACATTGGCCGTGCTATATCAAGTCAAGAGACCCCGAACTGGACATTAGGCCCATACCTCATACAAACTCTACTTCTACTTGTTGCACCTGCTCTCTTTGCGGCTAGCATCTACATGGAGTTGAGCCGAATCATTGCTCTAGCGGATGGCGAATCGCATGTTTTGATTAAAAAGAAGTGGCTCACGAAACTTTTCGTTTGTGGGGATGTAGTGTCGTTTCTCCTTCAGATGGGTGGTATGTTTTTGGGTCCCGAACGTCTCTGCCGATAATCACTAACAATCGATCGTAGGTGGTGGCATCCAAGCTTCGGGCACTGCGTCTGCTCTAAAAATGGGCACGAATCTTATAATTGCGGGCTTGTTTGTTCAACTTTTTTTCTTTGGCTGTTTTATAGCGGTCGCTGTTCACTTCGATGTTATCATGCACAAAGTTCCCACTGCTCGTGTTCTGAGTTCGGTACCCTGGCACAAACACCTCATCGCTCTGTATGCAGGGAGCATACTAATTATGATTCGGTCAATCTTCCGCGTTGTGGAGTACTTACAAGGATTCTCAGGGTACTTGCTATCGCACGAAGTGTATCTATATATCTTCGACGCAGTACTAATGCTACTTGTATTGGTACTTTTCAATGTTATCCACCCAAGCGAGGTGGTGGCGTTGGTTAAAGGTGGAAAGGCGGCAAAGAAGGGTTGGAAAATGGAGAGAATGGTGGGCTATCATCAACGTGTCCCATCTGATAATTCAGGAAGGGGATTTTCATGAAAAATATCAGTGGTTACGATACTTTTCGATGTCACAAAAATTTGAGAGGCGTTGTAAAAAAGTAATAGATTGTTTTGATATTTAGCGGTGTCAATTTAGTTGGATATGTAGGTGGTCTCTTGTCTGACATAAACAACATGTTGTTAGAGTGGATGGTAGTAGATAGAGCTTGTAAGAAATACTCTTGATTCATGCGCAAAATGTCAATGGTTTTCCGTCATATTCATCCTCGATTTGAAATTCATCCTCTTCAAGCGAACGATCTTCAGAAAGCTCGGGCTCATCGTCATCTGCACCAGGACCGTCCCCTTCAAGCTCTCTCTCCTCTGTGAAGCATCAGAATCACTCTAAATATCCTCATTATTCCTAGAAAACTCACCATTAGGATCGACTCCATCATCTTCTCCATCTTCCAGACTTCTATTTTCTGAACGATTGATGTTAGCTTCACAATCTTGAGTTCACTTCTCACTAGCTACATACCTGCCGCCGTAAAACTTAGGGTAGAGCTATTCCTCTCTACATGATACCCAAACTATCCCCAATTAATCCATCCACCATCACCCTTTCTCACGAATGTTCCCTCTTTGAGATCAGGATATGGTAGGTCCAATGCTTGAGGCCGATCTAGCCACTAATCTCGTCTTTGAGGTGGTATTTGAGACCTCTGCCAGTCAATGTAAAGGGCACATGGCAGAATACAACGTTTACCCTGGGTTTACGTTCATTATGAATGGAATGATCTTCTTCATCCATGCCTCGCGATTTTTTGTATAGGATACATCCATCGCATCGACGATTGCGTTGATACCTTGAGTGATCTGGGAGACTGCTTCGGCGACGTCTTCTCTTTTGATGGTATTGTGAGACATGTCGATGGAATTGTAGTTCTTAGTTTAAAATTAATTAGGTGAACTTGCTCAGTTCCTTTAACTGGAGTGGTTATCTTTTGAGTGCTGAATGATGAAAAACTTAAGGACATCTTCCCGCTCGTATATCCTTTGGCTGATTCTCAAGCCGATATTCGTTGGCTATTCGCCGACCTCAAAGCCAATCACCTGCATAGACAGAGCGCAGTACTCCCTTTTTGAAGTGGTCGCCGGCGTGGAAGTATCACAATGGCCTCACTCAGGCCTCATGTGCTGTCAGCAATCGACTCATTTCATGATGAACCTTGTCACGAAAGCCCTCGACGATTTCTTCCTACCATTGTGCGTCTCTGATGTGCGCCACAATTTCAAGTTCTTAGTTGAAAGTGGAAAGCTTCAGCTTTCAACTCCAAAATATTGGGAATAAAGTAGATAAGAGAAGTGCGAAGAAATCAAACTATAATGAGCAGCACTGATGAGGGGTTCTGGTAGGCCTGAAGCACTTTTATAACATAGAGTGCCGTTGAGCGGATAAGTTCCCACAATTTTCGATGCGGGCACTATTTCATACCATTGGAAGAGTTTGTCTTTTGGTTGAGCTTCGCATAAATTGGCGATTAAACCCTCTGTATCAAGCATTCCAAACGGCAGAAGTTTGCTTTAGTAAATGGTAATTATTTCTTCTAATGATTGATTTCAAAACTACACCCATACAGGATGCCTCGTACTAAGCTGTTTCCTTGGGAATTAGCAAACTGTAAAATGATTGAGAACTAAGAAGCCTTAGAATTGATATTACGTCATTTTAGTTCTTTCTTCTGGTACTCGTCCTTTAGTATATGCATATCCGCCATGATCGAGCAAAATGTGACAGTGACCCGCTGGAATAGATTTACTTTGATTCAGAGAATACTTTCGTCAGAAAGCGGGCCTATAGACGATAATATAGCAGTAGGTATGCTACTGCTCTCATTTTCAATTTCACGGTTGTCTTTCATTCAACTTCTTGTATGAAAAGGCCCGGTGTTGGACCGCATCGATCACGGTTCCCGGATTAGGGATTATTAATATGTATCTTAGAAGCATGTGCGATCAATCTCTTGACCGGCACGGTTATGGCACGTTGATGGATAGGAACTGTATTGCAATATCACATCATCTGTCAGACAGCGTCCCTACGGAGTCTCATCATTTGTTGCACATGTACATGTATAATTGTTACCCCATTTATCCTGTCGAATGCAATCCAGACAAAAAGGGTGGCTTTGTTCTTGAATCTGGATCGCTCGATCACCTAAATGCTGCAACTCCTGAATTAGTGGGCATCTATTCCTAGCATCACATGAATGCTTGATGTCTTTTATGGCCCGAGAAATACGGAAGACCAGATCTGCCACCGAACAGGATTCGAAAGGCTCTACTGTAGGCCACAGCTCTACTTTTTGTAGAATTGTAAAATATTCTGCTAGTCTGAAACCCGCAGTACAATATTTTTGCGACAAGTTCGAGTTATTGCACGGATTGCATCTATTAGCTTGCATTGGAGGTGTTCTCCCACAATGAACGCAATCCAGCATTTGCATTTCAAATCCTTCCTTGCTTTTACCCAAAGCGATAACAACAGCTTGGACGCGGAGATGGATCATACGTAATAGTCGTTGGACTTGAGTAGTAATAGCATCTACGTGACTTTAAAACCTATCATTAAATCCTGGAACAGGTATAATGACATACCTGAGACAGTTTCCGGAATGAGACTAAGCAACTCATGATCATACCACTTTGTAGGATACTCGAGTGTCAGCTGCTTAAGGGCCACAGCAGAAACCTTTGCGAATAGTTCCCGCGTATCAAACTTATATGCTGCCAGCAAGAGAAAGCTTAATTCTTCGGATGATTGGAAACGCGACCCAAGATTGCGAAACCAGTAAAATGTCCATGGCTGTAAGGCAGCTCTACAGTCGTACTTGTCGCAATGAATAGCTAGGCATGCTAACTCTTCGGCAGTAATGAGCTCGAGTTCCGAGTTTCGGTGGTAATGAAGAATTTGCAGTATGGTTTTCATTGCGTGAAAATTGTCACCTTTGAGCTTAACATTGGTAAGCTCACCAACATTTGAGCTCTGTCCCTCTACGAAATTTGATGAAAACATTGCAGAAAAGACCGGGGAGGCCAAACATAGAATTTTTGTAGAGACGAGGAACTTGATTGGAATTGAACTTCCCGGGTCTTCAATTTCGAGTGTTGCATCTCCTTTTTTGTCAAGTAATATGAGATTTTGCTCAACAACATCAAAAGATTGCGCAATTTCAACCTTCTTGTGCTAGATATATATCAGTCTAAAACCACCTTCAAGGCAAATGCTCTAACCTCTAATAAATCAGTAGAAATATCCATAATATATTATAGGTGTCAACAACAGCGAGTAGTAGAAATGTAGACGTTTCATATTTCGAAGACTTGAGTTTCGGACTATCGATGCATGGTTTAGAATACATTTAACATAACCAGATCCTATACAGCATTTTTTTTCATTTCTATGAGTTTAGCGTTGCATGAGAATTGATTTAATCTAAAGTCAATTTCTCTTCCGTCCTATCATAAAGGCATATTACCACACCGCTGCTGCTGTGTGACACGACAGTCGATAAATCAGAATTCCATACGATATAATTATCTAGAAAAGAATCCCAATCTTCAAAAAGCGAATGACCATGTAATATGTTGCATTAAAATACATAGCTCTGCTGGAACAATGAATGAGCATTCCTTTACTGCCCTTACTGCCTTTGCTGCTGATCTCCACGAATAGTCCTGGGGTTCCAAACAATCAAAGGGCTATTCTGAGCCAGGAAATTCCATCAAGAACACTTCTTTCTCGTCATTATCAATCTTTTCACTTAGTAATTTGATCTTACTGAGCTCGAGGTCGCCAGTGTGTCGACTACTACATAGATGGTTCCATGTATCTTGATTGGATTTAAACCTTCTAGTGTCATAACCCGACTTGCTGCTGCAATTGAGACAGTACCATGAGATTGCGCTGTCATTAAGACCTTTCAAGCTATGTTGCCGTTTTAAGAACGATACGTGTTTCTTTCGAAGGTGTTCGAGCACTTCGCCTAGGCCACACATTTCTCCTTTGTGGTCATCACAAACAAATATCTGTGACATGGGCGCTTGTATATTCTTAAGAGATGTTAACATATTGAGGTGTGATTCATCTATTGATGGCTTGAGTGCAAGAGATGCTTTCCCAGGGAACACTGAAATTGTATCTTCCGAAGATATAGTATGGATAGATATATTCTTTGAGAATACTAGCGTCTTTATCGAAATATGACGAAGCAGCCAATATTTTCGCGCTAAGTACTGATCAAAGGCCACGTTTTTCTTTTTACGCCCAATATGGCGTTAGATTGGAAAGTTGCGATTGTTCGAGAAGCCCATTGTGAAAGTGACCCACTGGATTTTGCTTATTACCCGCCTCCTATTCAATTTTCCTTCTTCATACAACCCGAAAAGCCTCGAATTTGGGGGACAAAAGGTGGATTCCCGGCACTACCATTGTTAGATCATAGAAGAATCACAAAGAAAGAGAGGAGCGTTGGTTCTGCAATTTTTACATGCGGAATGGTTAAGGGGTTAGTGATACTGAGGACTTCATCAACCACTGTTTCAAATGATACATAATTACTTTTTGAACTCAAGAGACAAACGAATCCGATATAAACTCAGTCGCATAGAAATCGTATCATTGTATGTGAAAATGGCTTCTCAAACTTTTGTGCCTATGTATCAGCCAAATTAACTCCTTTTTTGTAAGCACGTGACATTGGTTGAGAGTGGTTGTTCCACTTATGCTCGTGACGAATTTCTTGCAATCGCCCAAGGTCAAATAACTCGAGACATTCGAAAGAGCTGCAATCCATCCAGACCAACAGTAGTTTATTCATCAATATGTCTCGTGACCCAGTCAGAGATGTAGTTCGCGGGCTAACGTCGCTGGAAATGACCTTCGTCAACAATAGCAATCTACAATGGGCAGCTCATTCGGGATATGTTGGTCAAATCACATACGCAGATACGATTTTTCCATGCTTTGCTTTCCTGTCTGGCATGTCTCCAGCGCCAATGCGTCGGAGCGTGGGCTTGATCGGCATTGGATTGAGCTTACAGACAGTATCGGCATTCGCAAATGGGAAAAGGCTGCGAATTCCCGGAGTTTTGCAGCGGCTTGGGCTGGCTAGCATGATAGCCAATGAACCATCTCTGGAGATACTAAAGAAATTCAATGGCCTCCCTCTAGTAGTTCTGTGGTATGCGATATCGCTGTTAGGATCTACAAGCGCCAATCCTTTGGCGCACCCCGATTATCCTTCTAATGACCTATCAAACACTGCCCAGACAAAAATAGACACCTTTGTGTTTGGCCAACATCTTCATACACCTACGTTTGATCCTGAAGGCCTCCTCGGAAGTTTGACTACTGCTGCATCGATGCTTATTGGGCAATCATTTCAAAAGCAGACAGCTTCAACATCAGAAAAAGCCCTGGAGTCTATTGGAATGATAGCCGTGGGCGAGGCACTGCACTACCTAATTCCAAAGTATGCTCCGATATCAAAGAGCTTATGGACACCCTCCTTCTTATTGGTAACATCCGGCACCTCTATGTTGAAGTATCTCGCGGTAGAAGCTTTGGTGCCGTACCTACCAAAGCTGGTTCAATCCCTATTGGTTGATGTTGGAAGGAGATCTCTCGAAGTCTATATTGTGTCCACCCTCCTTACGATCATGGTTAAATATGGTGGGGACAGGGGGTTATATTCTCGTGGCAAGCGATTCCTAGAAAATGTGGTCGGGCAGGCAAGCTCGGAACTAGTTATGAATTTGACTATCACAGGATTGGTAGCAGCTTCTGCAAAGTTTATGGTATCCCAGAGAATACGATTACAATGGTAGTATGGCAATAACAAATGACCTGGGAGGAAGTGGGAAGAACATCCGTGCTCAGGTCTGTCTTGGAAAGACTTGATACTACATGGCCAGAAGCGTCTCGTGCCGATATATGGTTGCGCATAATCGCTTCTACTCACCATATTTGCTTGCTAAACATTAGTGAATAGGAAATTTGAATACCCCTACTATCTGGACTCTTTATCAGAATGATCCGTGATATATTATTATGCACTGAAAATAGTACACAATCAATCTATCCTGGTTGAAAACATCTGTTCCACCTTCCATATATTCCACACGTATCGTAAATTTTTTAGCTAAGGTTCTCAGCTCCACTCACTACCTTAATCACCCGCAGAAGATTAGTTCATCGGAATCAATCTGCTCAAAATTATTAACCAGATCCACGAGACGTTATGGGAAGTCTACAAAGGATGTGTTACAGTTTCCTCCCTCCATAAACACAGTGAAAAGCAGTCTGCAAGTACTAGTCGCACGCGCTTTAATGCTGGCCCAATTTTTCAAATTGGATGCGGTTCAAAAGATCCTCCAAACAAGTTTCAGGGCCATTCGTTGAGTCCACAAAGATAGCACCGCTGGTCGGCCGAACTGGTTTTTCAATCCACTTCTGGAACATTACCCGGTAATCTTCGTTATGACGGGCTTCAGTGACGTCGACCGGAGGCTTGTTCACTCCTGTTCGTTGGCTTCTCAATGAAACCCTCGTCTGTAGTCTTAAATCTAACAGATCAACATCATTGACTTTGCACTCAACATACTTGTACTCATAGTCATACTGTTTGGCAAGTGCAGATCCTCGATCCAAAGTCTCCTGGTAGTTGCATGTGCTATCAAAGACAACCGAGCGCCCTTGCTTGATCAGGTCCTCAGCAAGTAGCCATTGGAGGCTATATGCCTGTTTTGCCGACTGATCGAATGGATTGTTGTTATCAAGGAAGAATGATCTGAGGAGATCGTGGTCGATGACAATTGCATCAATCGCCTGGCCGAGAAGTTTTCCGAGTGTGCTCTTTCCTGAACCTGGAACACCTGACATTTGAATAACCAATTTGCGTTGAGCTGGCATAGCGTTGACTGTGGAGTTACTCTGTAACGACTTGTGAGATATTAAGGTTCTTCAGAATATTTTCTTTTAGTACGCAATATCGAAGCAAGAGGTTGGGAAAACGATAGCGGAATGAAATTTAAAGAATTCAGTAATTTGATTTTCATGTTAGAAGAGCTCGCATTAATATAGGAACGCTAAATAGTTTTCATACCGAATAGAAACCTCGGTGAAGCCAGGCTTCAGCGCGCTCCTGTGTCTCCTTTCTAATAAGCGATAGTGGGTCTACGGGATCCAGATCAGCCAAGTTACGCTAACCATTTACAATGACGTTGTTCCTTGGCGCGTTTTGAGGCCAGCGTTTTTCGAGGAATCAAGAAAATAGAACGCTCACAGAAAATCTTCATTCATCTCATTCTTCCTATCACCTTAAGATAGTCTAAACCGGCAAAATGGTTTACGTACGGCAAGATCAGCTGCCCAATCTCAAGCAATACAAGTATAGTGGTGTTGACCACTCGCTCCTGTCGCGTTATGTGCTCAAGCCATTCTATACAAACTTCGTCATCAAATGCTTTCCTATGTGGATGGCACCAAACCTGATTACCTTGTCCGGCTTCAGTTTTGTCATTGTTAACCTCTTGACTTTGCTATGGTACAACCCAACGCTAGATCAGGATTGTCCTCCCTGGGTGTACGCGTCTTGGGCAGTGGGGCTCTTCCTGTATCAGACATTCGATGCAGTTGATGGATCGCAGGCGTATGTTCCCTTGAAGCTACTTGGCAGACTCAAGAATTATACTGACTTATTGGTAGGCGACGAACTCGGCAAAGTGGACCCTTGGGAGAGTTATTTGACCACGGTGTTGACGCTGTGAACACTTCGTTAGAATGTCTTATCTTCGCGGCATCTCAGAACCTGGGGCAGGGATGGAAGACGGTATTAGTGGTTTTCGGAGGCATGTTCTTTCAATATTTTCAAGCTCAGTATGCTAACAAGATATAGCTCTACTTACTTTCTACGTACAAACTTGGGACGAATACCACACTAAGACTCTCACGCTTGGTATAATCTCTGGGCCAGTCGAGGGCATCATAATAATGGTTTTCGTCTATGCATTCACTGCTTATAATGGTGGCGCAAGCTTCTGGTCGCAGTCTCTGTTCCGCACCTTTGGTATCCCAAAATCAGCACTCATCCCTGAGTATGTCTATGAGTTGGCTTTCAACGAATGGTTTATGGTTCAAGGTGGTATCGTATTGGTTCTCAACACTGTCCAATCGTATGTCACCCCCGCGGAAACCTCTATTATCTACTAACTCCTAGTGTAGTGCTCTGAATGTCATCAAGGTTCGCAGGGAGCGCGGCGACAAATCTCGAGGAGCTCTACTTGGTCTCGTTCCATTCTTCGTTACCTGGACTTTAATCCCCGTATATCTCCTGCTCAACCCTGATATTCTCCACAACCATCTTGTACCGTTTGTGTTCTTTGCCGGAATTGTCAACGCATATTCTGTTGGCCAGATGATTACTGCACATCTTGTGAAGCTCGAATTTCCCTATTACAATGTGCTTGTTCTATTCCTGGCATATGGGGTATTTGATTCTTTGGGACCGTTTTTGCAGGCCCACATTGGTATCGGATGGCCTAGTGCGCTCGGTGCTGGTGATTATCAGGTCGCCTACCTATTTTTGATGCTCGGTGCCGCAATTGGAGTTTATGGAAGCTTCGTGGTAAGTTCCATCACTTCCCTAAGATTGCCCAAACCTAATCGTGACCTAGGTTGACGTTATTGTCTCTATTTGTGATTATATGGACATCTGGTGTTTGACTATCAAGCATCCATGGACCGAGGAGATGTTTGCGAACGAGAAAAAGGAACTGGACGAAGCTGAGAGAAAGGAAAGACTAGCCGATTCCAAGAAGGAGCTATAGGAGAAGGCATTATGACATAAGAGACTCGATACCCGGAGTTGTGGCGTATTGTGTTAGCGTGTTATGGATACGCTGGTTCATAGATGAGATTGTGCGTTGCATTGGATATTTGTCTAGTACTATGTTAATAACTTTAGCAACTAAATTGTAACAGGTGAATGGGCTTTCATATCGGATGTCCATAAATCTTTGTAGTTCTGAGCCAAATGTAGGATTAGTAATTTGATATGAGAACAACATTTCAAAAGTTTGTTGCTTTTGTTATAGAAAGCAATTTGAGTGCAAGTATCTTTCTAATTATATTATGTCTTGATACAATTTAGTCACTACAGCTATCCCCTACACACTGGACAGGTTCGATTGCTATGAGAATACCATCGATCAGCACACGTAGAGTGAAAAAGATGCTGACATTGTAAGCCGCGAACAAGTTCATCATCTTGTATTTCGTCCAGGCATATCGCACTAATGAACATATTAATAATAGTCTACCGAGTCAGCGTTCAAAACTCACCAAATCTCTTTTTCCCAGCCAGATCCCTCCAAACCCTTCTCTTCATCTCCCCGGTTTTCTTTTTTCCACACTGAGTAATTTGTCTTGACTACTGGTGGTTCCACATGCTGTATCTGAGAAGCGCATGGGCATTGAGAGCTAATTATGCGACTTCTCTCATTTGTACGGTGTCTATGTCGACGCCGCCGTGTCAGGAATACTCTGCGCTTTTTGTTAGCCAAAATAATCTAAAAAATCGCCAAGGTAAAATACTAACAGCACTACGAGGAGTATTGAGAGTCCAATAATCACTCCAACGAATATGACGGGGGATCTGGTTTGGTTTTGTGTTCCAACCCGGTAATCAGACATTCGGGCGACCTTTAAGCCCCTCTGGACAATGGGCAAAAGAGGCATAAGTTTATTGTGGTGAGTAATATCAAGAACAGGTTCTGTTATTCCCCAATCCAAGTTCTGCTATGGTTGTGGATCTGCTAAAGGTTATGTATGGCTTTCGGACAATTAGATAGTACAAAAATGTCGACAGTTGATGAAAACCAAGCGAAAATATGTAAAGGATTCACATGATGCTTTATGGTGATGTTATATACCCAGAATATGCCCATAGCCTCTTTCAACGATTGCCAAACCTCCGCCAAGAATATCATTGGTATGGAAAAGATTTGGCGCTGGCTGGGCACTGGCAGCTGTTCCAATAGCATTGTAGCTGGACGCCACTAATCAATGATTCTCATGCTTCCGCCCCGCGCCAAGCGGGCGGAATTCAAGAATACCTTGGCTGCCAATATGCTGCTCCGACTTTCATCGCCACTTTTGAGCGGAGAGTCGTCTTGGCTCGCATTTACATGTCATACGTTAAACTTACTCTTGGGTGGATGGTCTCGGCAGTCTTGGACGTTGGCTGATTTGCTGAAAGCCTCCACTGTTTTTTTTAACAAGACATCCAAGCAATGAGATCTCTGGGGCCAGGCCTGGATGACGTGGAATCAGTGATAGCCAAGTCCAGTATTATCAGATGGGTTCGAAGATACATAGCTAGCACGTGGCCTGTATCTTTCTTCGTCTTCGACCCAGATCAACAGTTCTTATGTGATCCGTTCTTGAAACGTGCAATACCGTATCAATTTAGAGTCGTCGCAAAACAGGGCTCGACACCGTTTCAAGCGTGAAAAACTACGTTGACTGCCTTTGCGTATCAAGTAACACTTCCTGATGAGAAGACGAATCGATACCTCGACTTCAGACACTTTAGATTCTATATTGAGAGCTAAACCTCCTAAATTTTGTATCAGGGTAACTGTTATGCCTATTCCTGAAGATTCCCAGCTAGACTGTTCGTGTTATCTGCGCTACGTCTGGTTGGCGGAGATCCTTAATACATAGCTCAACGGAACTCCTCCATACCACCTACAGCATGCTTATAAGGATTTCATGATTTATAAACCTTCACAATATACACACCCAAGACTTTCCGGACAACAAATAAGTCCTCACGAATCTGTGGCTGCTGTGTTGCGCAGATTCATTCCTGTACTGTTGGTACCCTTTGGTTCTTCTAGTAGAAGTGACTGGCTATTCTTGCTTACTCGTAGTGCGAATAACTCTGCCTCTCTAAAAAATAATGCTAATAAATAGAATAAAGCCGGATTTCAAACTGCAGCGTAATTTGTTCCGTTAAGCACTCCACCCCTGATCCCATTATAATTTCGCATTGTAACATATCATCAATCTTGAGGATCGGGAATTATCGTTGCATATTGTACCTTAGGCGCGCTCCAACCTGGCAACTCTTTGGCTTTAGAATCGACCCATCCCTGCGCTAAATCGAAACTGAAATAAGGATTTGCAATGTCAGTAGGGTCATCTACTGCGATCAATATCTTGCCCTCCGCGAAACTTGATCTCAAGGCCAATTTTTCGCGTTTTAGAACTTCGTCATCAATCCATCTTCCTGTTCGGAGAAGCTCTCTTTGCTTATGCATCTGTTCTTCGTCGAGAGGAGTGATACTAACCTTCAGTTTCGGCTTATCAGCGATACTGAGGGTTTTCAATGCGCCGAAATACGTGAGCACTAATCTTGGACCTGGTTGTGGTAAAGGCGGCTGAGCTCCTGGACGCATAAACGGGCCACGTCTTCTAGGCGCCCAAGCGTTGAATAATATGAGCACATGCTGTATGTTATCTATAGCATCCTGGAAAAGGAACCTTTGCAATGGCTCCCCACGATGGACTCCACCATAAATGGCCCAGTAGAGATGAAGGACATCTGTCTCGTAGTTCGCATATGGCGATCTTGGGGAACTGTTTCCCATGCCTTGAATTATAACCCATCTTTCGCCTGGACTTGTGCCATAACCAAATCCAATGTCATCTTTCACCCGTGCTGAAACTGGACGAAAGCACGGCCTGTATATTTTCAGCAACACTTTTCTTGCCTCACGGCAGACTGCGAGCTCAGCGATAGGGGGGCGAGGTAGGACGTGGGATCGCCAGTCGATGGTATGAAGCCATATTTGGTCACGAAGCTCTAAGGGAAGGTTGGGAAATAGTGAAAAGGTTTTAGTAGGTTGCATTATGACTGGATAGTATAATAATTCTTAAGAAAGATTCAAAGCGCTAGAAGTTATGTGAGTGACATTCGGAGGATGAGCAACGCAGGTTACGTTGTTGATCTTGATAATCAGTGGTCATTTGGATAGATGCCTAATAACACATGACGTCGATTTGGGGTCCAAAAATAATGGTGTGCTCATAGAATATTAATGTTCTGCAACAACAAACTAGCCACAATTTTGCATATCTGCGAGAGAAAAATTGAAGACCATGAATAAACAAATTCGTTCCGGTATGGGGCGTGTCTCTTCCACAGAAACAGATTACCACACTTTAGAGCTGGTTCAATCATTAACTCTATAGAGTTTGAAGGCTTTGTGTGCGGCTCACAATTTCGTGCACAGGAGCGAGTTCACCTAAACCTGACCAAAATGTGGTACTCATTTTGAGAAAAGAAGTTTGATTCCTGTAGCTGCTCATGTGTTTCTCATGTTGAATGATAATGAATAGACCACCAAATATCTTTAACCTGAGAACTAGTCGACAGCTCACGTAAAAGGACCAGAACTATCAGTTGTCGTATTCAAAGGTTTTTAATTTGTCGATGAATTAGAAATACCCAAGAAGCCCGGAGATCGCAATGCCTCCTGCAAACATGGCAGCCACTGTCACAAAGCTCGATTTCGACAACGTAGCCATCCCACTAATTCCATGCCCAGACGTACAACCCCCTGCTATCCTCGCTCCAACAACGAGAGCCACTCCTCCAATTATAGCTCTTATCCTGGAAATAGGCACTGCTTCTGGAACGATTTTCAAGTCCAAAATGTTACCTAAACTCCAACTCCCACCCAATACTCCAAGAACAAAAATTATGGGACCCGTGGAAGGCCATGGATCCTTATTACTCGGCGAAAATCCTAGGATGCGATTGCAATATTTGCCGATACTTTCATATGCACCCGATACACCGATTGCAGACCCGGTAAGAATAAGAGATGCTGCTTGTGCAGACCCGATGGCGAGACCGCCAATAATGGGGTTCAAGCGTGGAGAGCCAAAAGGATGCGGCGTCAAGTAGGAAGTGAATGCAATCATAGCGCTACATAGGAGTCCGTAGATCAGGACCCCTTGTGTTTCCGTCATACGGGCAGCCTCATAAACGGTGTATCCTTTCTCCGTATTGGGACCATCGTCCTTACTGACCACAGAAGCTGCTGGAGCCTTAAGTCTCGCAAGGTGTTGGAATCGAGTCCATACTATTCCACCGAGGACAGCGCCTCCAAGAACATAGAGACCCGATGAAGCACCTGTCGCAATTTGTACAAGTATTGTACCTGGACAAGCTCCTGTGAGACCCATCCCACCTCCAAGGAGACCACCACCTATAATATTTCCGTCATATTGGTGGAAACGATTTAGGTTGGAAGGCTTCCGGGATATGCATGGAGCGATTTCAGATTTTCTAGCGATGAATATATATATTCTAACGTGAAGTTAGAAATGAAAGATTTGAATTTGGTAATTTCAAGTTGGTGAATCATGAAAGGCTTCGAAATACTTACGCACTGCTCGCACTAGCTGTTAGAAAGACTTTCAGCATGTGAAAATCGCGCAGGAGAAGTTGATCCATGATGACAATGGGGGAATATACTCCTGACACGAGGAGGGCGGATCCAAACAAAGAGCCAGACAAAGCTATGGACACCGGGTTGGGTGACATCTTTGCGATCAGAGGTGAAAAGATAGCTATTCGCTGGTATATGGTAATGGTGTTCTTGGGAAGTAGCTCGATAATATGGAATCGATGTGAAATGGTCACTATTTACATATGCTGTATCTAAGAATTAGTTTCTATATTTCAAAGAAACTGGGTGTAATTTCTTTCAAGTCAATACGGCGATAATAAAGAACGAAAATTGACATGAGCTTACCGGATTAAGCCTAGAACTTACCTTTTCATCGTAAAAGAAGCGTCACTGGGGGCGATTCAGAAGATTTGTCGGGTGAGGAATGTGCAATAATTAAAGCACGGCCCGTTCGGGCTCCATTACTAGCCAGGTCCTCGGGAGGATCTGCTCGTTAGCGCGAGATAGGTCCCCGAACTCCCCGGGAAGACTAAGAATAAACTTATAGATCGCGTATCCTACTATACGTTATGTAGAGTGGTATGTTGATTTGAATAGCATTCATTATGCTAAAGCATCTTCACCGCGAGGGGAGCTAGTACCGGTGCCAGTTTTTACAAGCTTAGGCGAACATGAAGTGCACACTCGTCATGCGTCACATTTCCTACGGATGGTTAGTTTCGGGAAAAGAGATAAGTATATGCAAATACTACTACTCTGTTGGCCATGATTTGCTTAATATGGCGTCATTTGTTGCAGTTTTACCGCACTTCCAAATACAGCTGATACAGTAAGCCATTATTGATCACTTGTAAACATAATAACCAATCGAGTCTTTTTCGACCTGTTGCACAGTAATTAAACTTTAACCCAATGAGTAGAGAGGTGCTCAAAGTAGATCTGAAATGCCACAGTGAATTACTCATCGTATAGAAGTAAAGTTCGGTATATATGCTATGTAGTTTATGATTCAATAATATATACAGTAGAGAACAATTCCGGCTTCGTCTTCTTTATCAATTCAAATTCTAATACCATCCTGCTGAGAAGCGCTAGAGTTGATTATGGCTTAATAGTTCCCAATTTTTCCTATTGTTATCAAGCTGCTGCCATTAAGGCTTGCTACTCTGACTCTAGTATCGACCAAGGCAACCAGCACCTATTATCGCGGAGTCGTAACCCGAATCAACCATGACATGATATTTTCCGCAATCGAATCGTGTGCTAACATCTCGAGGGCCATTGAATAATTATTACCAGAGTAGTCTCCTCACCGGGGTGGCTGAAGTCAGCCTCATTCTGAAATTTGACAGGGAAAAAAGAAATCTCTATACACCGCAGATGCTGTCACGTTGCAGTATCACATGGTTAGTGGCCTCTCGTCTCGCCAGGACTCTTGTAGAACTTAAAAGCCCTGTTTTTGAGAGGGGGCAGTCCGGCTCTTGCATTGTTGACTCTTCTTCAATAGCATCACCCACATTTCTGGTATCCATTTTCTTTTCCATTTAATTACAATCTCTGGAATCGACCACGGGGCTGGGGATATCTCCTCGAGCCCCAATAACAAACGAAGTTCTGCTACGCAACCGCGAAACTCGGTGTGCTTACAACGCATCGGATTACTCTTACTTGAGCTCAACTACACATATTTAACCTGGTAGCGGAGACCGGTAAGGTCTCCGCTAGACTGCTATATCGACCGAGGGTGGGGACCATCGTGCAGAATATAGCTTTCGCTCATCACCAGGGTAAGAACTTGCCCTCTAACCTAGCAATTGCTTATCAAATATCAGGAACCTCTTTCCTCTACGTTCTTACTGTACACTCTCTTCGCCGGAAGTTCAAACTGTAGCTCACGGTCCATTTCGACTTGGAGCATCTAATCCCTTGTTGTCAAGTGAGAGCTTTGAGACGAATCAAGATCCTCTTCTAGAACAATTTTTTCCTGCAGAAGTTCAAGCTTCCGGGCTCCGTAAAGAGTTTGTTTATCGTGAGCCATCGCACGAACGGGAGTCCAATGAACTGTTCGCCAAGGGAACTGAACATTTCCATCAGTACTTGCTTACATCCAATACAAAAACACTTGACCGTACAGCCCAGCCGGATAATTCGAGCAGCACCAGTTCAGAAAGTATTCAGAGAGAGTGTTATCACCTCAGCTCTCAAAATTCTTCGCCTGTGGAGTATAACGCTTCTCTTGCAAGTGCCTCAAACCCTCCGCTGCATTACAATTGCGATACCTGTTTCCGCTCTTTTAAGCGTGATTGCGATCTTAGGTAAAAACAAATCCCAAAAAATACGTCAGGAACTCTACTAATTCTACACAAGCCAACATCGACGAACCCATACCCGGAAGTATAAGTGTACGCATGCCGACTGCCTATTCCAAGTACGTGGGTTTGCAACTAGTAGAGACCTACGCAGACACCTCAGTACAGCGCATAGATTCACTTTCGATACGATTTTGGCGTGCCCTCACACTGGTTGTCAAGTTACTTTTACGCTAAAGTATAATCTCCAGCGCCATTGTAAAGCCAAACATTCTTGAGTATGGCTTTGTCATATTTGCTAATGAGCTTGCTGTACTCTCTAGAGAGTCGATTGTATGCATTTGTTTATCGTTTCCTTTTAGGTTGTGTGCATTTCTTTATTACTAAAACAAGTCCCAAAATGGATCGTTTATTCGTTTGGTACCCGGTCACAGTTTTAATTAACACGCCTGCTGTCTGCATTCACGAATCTCTTCCTATGGCTCCTGGTCCTAGCTTGTTCCTAAGATCCAACGATCTTTTCGATTTCACGACAAATTCAACTTCAAGTTTGGACGGAGCTGCAATTTGCTTCCTAAATCAGTTCTCAGTAGGTTGAATATGATCGACTTGGCAATACATCTATGTATCTTACCTCTAACGTGTGTTTCTGCTTTCTAGTACGAGTCTGAAATTGGCTGGAGACTGTACTTTTTTGAACATCCAAAACTCCGAAATCCTCCCATCTATCAACATCTGACAAGCCCCGCGGCTGCAAAGCCACACGTGGTCCCCAAACCCTTTGTGAAGCGATACGGCGAGTAGGATCCCCCACACCAGCGCGTGCTATGAAAGCCTTTTGGTCATTATTAAAGAACAATTCGAATGATCCATATCAATCAAGTCAACTTTCATAGTGGTGTGGGGAGAAGGTCATGCCAAATCGGATTGCGGACCATCGATATCTTCAGCCCGTGGGCTTCGTGTTGGAAAATCATAGTACCGCAAATCTTGTTTACAAAGCGAGCTAGCTTGTTTGATGGATGGGAATAAGGGGGCTATATATATTATTCTATTACTAGCTAATCCAATCTTTAACCTAGCCAACTTAGCTTAATTCCGAACACTATTCCAGAATCGGTTGACTGTCAACGAGGCTTCATTTTGATGTGCCGAACATACAAGATGGTCCTTATGCAAGGAGTTGTAACTTGAGGTAGGTTAAGCTTGAAACTGTTACTCCACTAACACGTAGAGGTGATAATGTAAGGTGAGCCACGAGATTCCGATAGCTCTCTGACTTGTGTGAGCATTGACTTGGGTATTCATGATCATTAGGCCCCGACATCTCAGTTTCTTGTCGTTGTGTATGCAACTTATGTGTAAGAGAATCCTTGCTCTTGCAATAAAATACCCAGAAAGGGGAATGGAAGATCTCAACTGGAATTTCACCACTGCGACATTCCTGTAGTTTCACCCCTCTCTGCCTGTACGAGGACATTCTCATTAATCAAGAAGCTATCTCATCAGAACCACAAACAACCCTCTTCGTACTTGAGATTATGGAGTTTAGTAAGTAGTGTAGATAAGCGTGACACTACCCCTGATACGCCAACAGAATGGGCTGTTCACCAATAACACGCCATTCCCTTAGTTTCATAAAGCTGCGACCCGTTGATGACAATTGACAAAGAAATACCTGGCCAGCATTATTCTATAGCTTACTCAACGAAAGGGCAACAAGAAATGCTCAACGACTTAAACTTCTACAAAGACGAAGCTAAGATCGTGCAAATTTGTATTGGTGTTTGAATGAGACATGTAATGCGAAAGTCTGGCGCCACAGAACGGGAACAGACGCCCAGCTGGGCTCCAGGGTTTTCTGATCTGTTGTCAAAGCATGTCGCCGAAGAGGCGGGGGATGTCAAGGTCGGCGATCAACCTTAGCTTCAACCTTAACACGCGACCATTGCGCCACTACCTAGCTTTCGCTACAGCAACTCAGTGACTCGTCTTGCTGGAAATAACGTCAACGCGAATCTGGATTTCATTTATCAAACGATAAATACAAGAATATTTAGACATGATATGGAAAATGATAGCAGTCGACAGCCACTATTTGTTGATTGTGAAAAGCCAGGACGTAGTGGAATATCCGTTGGGTTAGCTTTACTTCGGGGAAGTCTCAGACGACAATTCTTCATTTTTCGCTTTGAATGCGGTTAGTTAATATCACCGCTCTGCTCAGGCGCTACTTACCCTTGCCTCACTCTCTACTCAGGCTGCTTAGTCACGTTCCTGCTTCTTTTTATAATAACTAATTATAATCTATCTAAAGCTCGGTCGTCATGTAAGTTGTCAACTTTATATAATTATATTCAAGAAGATGAATTCGGCTCTCTTCGGTCTACATACATTGCAATTTACTCGTTTTTGTGGAGTCAAATTAGTTGCGGGTCCAAAGGAGACTCTTGCTAAGGATGGGTGAATAAATGAAGTTTACCTTGTTACGGTGATACAATCGTTGCTTGGATATGCTCTAATCGTTGAAATGATTAAGTGGCATAATCAATGGCAGCCATACAATATCATGGTTACTTAGGGTTTGCTGCGTATTGAGACTGCAATTTAATAGTATCCGAACTTGAAGTATAATATTCGTCTTACAGAATCTTGGACATTGCTTCGGCCCAAAAGATTTTAATTGTTTATGACCAAGACCCTATTTGTGAACAAATAAAGGTGACTCCGCTATGATGAGAATTCAAGTGATTTGTATTTCCATAATTTAATGGTTAAGCCGTGTATTTACCCAAAGACACATTTCTGTAATTGCGGATGTCAACAGATTTCCGAACCAAGGATCGCCATGTGCGGCAACTTTTCATTATTGGTAATAATTAATTGATCCATACTTTTGCTATGAATGTAGGTAAAAATTCATTTACATCAAGTAGAATGTGATACTGATAAAAGGTCAGATTTTGGCTCAGATAATCAAGACTCCATATTTATCACCATACTCGGTCCATCCCTTAACATGTCTTTCCTTCCTTGGTTCACTTGACTTACTTGATTATAATCGTTTGCCTACAATATCGTAAACAATTATAAAGCTAAGCAGAATAAAACTTAGAAAAAAGATCGTTTCAGTTTGAGTCAGATAATAAAAAGAACTGGCGAGTATTTTTATTATTTTTCATATACTAAGCTAATTGAAATTTAATTAAAGTGAATTTTTTACATGATATTAAAGACAATTTAAGCATTAAGCTATCTCTGTCACTTTATCTATCATTAAAATGGGGTAAAATTGCAAAGAAAAGTCTCACATTAATCTCTAATAAGCCTGAATCTCCGCAAGATTCTATTATAACTTTTAATGGTCGATTTAAAACAACACGCAGCCAATTTAGTCTTTGTGAGTTAGCTGACTATATGACTATAAAAAAGGGATAGTTAGATCCTTCTTACTAAGGTATTACGAATTTTGGGCAGAATCTCCGGGTAATCGATGCCCAAAAGGTACTAGGAGCCTAAGTGTCAGCCTTGGACCGAATCACCTGTTGAAATTCCTCATAGTAGCTTCATGAACTCACTCAAGCTTTGATATAAATATGATGGTCTGAACTGAAATAAAATCGACACACTTTTGCAGCTTCTACGTGTACATTTCATATTTTGCTATTTCTATATGATGCAGACTAGGTACGGAGCCCGTTTGAGAGCTTCAGTGACTATAGCTAGCTTTATAATAACGAAGACTGACATTTCATATTCTATGCTAGGCGCTCCATTTTTCACGAAAAGGTAGGGCACAGCCGTGGTGGTAGAAGAACCTGGCACTGGGATTTATTGATTACGGAGGGCGACGCAACCTCAGTAACTGTTGATACGACTGGTAGACGCTACGACTGGGGTTCTGGCCGCTCCGGTGCCGATGGAAAACCTGGCAACATCCCGAAACCGCATGACTTCGATTACAAGAAAGCCCAGGAGCATGGCAACACGTGGGACTACATTGGAAGTACTGACTGGGAGGAGACAAAGATCCTGGAGCTATTGACCCTGTTCGGCCAGAGATACAACGTTTTCACGAACAACTGCCGCAATGTAACAGTTAATGGAGCACTGGCGCTTGTCCTGCCAGCTGCGGACGTCTCCGTTAACGACGCTATAGCACATGTGGCTCGCTGGATCGAGGTGCAACAAGTCCACGACATCATGAGGAGGTGGGAGGAATACCAGATAGCACCGGACAACGATAGTATTGTTCGGGGTGTCACCTACCAAGACATCGATAGCTATCTTTTTATTCTCGCTCGGCTTCCTGATGAAGGTTTTTACGACACATCTGATCGCAAAAAGGCCAAGGCACGTCTTTCTGGGCTCATGGAAAACCCTCCAGACTTTTACGGAACGAGTTCTTGGGATGAGGCTTTTGGGTCCCGCTTAGGAACCATGGAGGAGATCCGCTACCAGCGTGTTTTGGATGATGCCTCTGCAGACCACGGTGAGCGGCTAGTTTAATGTGCTATAGTCCGAGGTTAGCACTTGTGAGAATGGCATTGGCATGTCACTCACAAATTACGATTACGTGCTCCTGTTTCAAGCAGTTCTCTATTTAACATCATTCATCACAATAACTTCTCTGATGGACGCACGACTCAATAGTCCAAAGTAAATACCTAAGTCTTTTCGTAGTGCAACTTAGTTTAACACATAAAATGCCACGAAGCGAAGACTCTAATTAGCCGTGTCCGCTTCAAAGATATTCAATCTCCTCGAAGTCCTACATAATATGCAATATAGCGATACAGGCTTTGGTTCAAGGTGCAAATTGATTGCCAAAGAACGGCGCAGATGTTCACATCCGTATATTCTTTACTGTATTTAGGTAGTTTCGTCTTAGTAGCTCCTGCAGCTAAGTTTGAGCGGAGCTCCAAAGAAAAAGAAAAGATCCCTACTATGTCTATTTACAAACAGCTGTGACTGATGAGTTTTTGAATCGTCTGAATTACTATTTTTCTTAAAATTTACCCTATGTTAGAAATTATAGCCACTTATTAATAATAAACTAAGCTGGCATGCAAGCGCGGTGGGAGGATGCTGATCAATCTATCGACAAGAAGGGAAACGTGCTGGACATACAGGAGTACGATGAGATGGTGTATGGCCCAGAATACTTTGAATATGGTGATATCTGGCATCAAGCTCGATGGAAGAAGCCCCTAGATATGTCAGGCCGTGATCTGGAGCTCTGTATGGATCTTGTACAGAAAATGGTGCAGCTGAAGCCTGATTTGCGGCTATCAACAGCCGAATTACTGCAGCATGACTGGTTGAAAAATACGTAGCAAATTTGTGGTTGTACCAATATTCAGCTCCTGATGTCTTGTGTTTAAAGATCATGGAGGCGACTATTAATTGCACTGGGCGATTGGTCAGCACATAGAGCACTTAGATAGCGATCTTAGTGCAAGCGTTGGCTTCCCTAGTTGACAGTAACAGGGGCAAAACCCAAGAGATATAATAGAATCAAGATGAACATCCGATATGCTTGAAAAGTAGTATTGAATTGGACACCTGCAACACGCGACCCAACCAGCAATAGATTATGTTTCAATATTCAATTCAATCTTACTCGAGACTTCTTGAATCCCATTCGGCCATCCACTTTTCAGACCTTGTATGTCAACCCAGCCCATCACTTGGGTATCCTTCAATTAGGTGCGAAGAGGGGCCAGCTCTTTCTGTGTAGCCAAATATCCCACATAGCCGCTGCCAAGCAATGCAATACAGTGCTGCGTGGTGGCTCAGCAGCCTCGTCTGTAGCGAATATCAAAACCATATGGAGGACGAGCTCTTTACTCCTTCTATTCTTCTTTGCCACTTCCTGAAATACCATAGTTCATTTCCATGTCTGGCATTACCTTTGGTTCAGTAGGTGATATTGTCGCCGTTGGAGAAATCGCCTGGAACATTGCCAAAGCCCTGAGAAGCACACGAGGCTCCGCCCAGGAGTACCAGAAGCTCGTGAAGGAGCTTGAGTTTTTCAACAAAGCGTTGTTACAGGTGGGAGTGTACTGGTCATATTGATGTCAATGGCTCGTGCTGACACTTGCAAAGGTGGTTGCGGTATGGCAGAATTACGCGAACAGTCCCGAGCTCGTCGAGCTAGGTGCTACCATCCAAGATGCGATCAAAGACTGGCGACAGGTGTTAATGGATTTTCGATCACAGATGAATAAGAAATATAGCGCTAGTCTCTGTGCGACCGGCTCTGGAAATCGACTAAAGGATGCTTCGAAAAAGGTGTTGTGGTTGAGGGAGAAAGAAGACATCGTGGAACTGCGGAGAAAACTGCACGTATTCAGTGACAGTATCATGCTTTTGTCAGATGCAGCACAGAAGTGAGTTGATATAGAACGAATTGCTCAAATCGCACTAATTGGTGCTATCTAGGAAGTCAGACCGGCTTGCTGAGAAGGATCAAGTAGTTCGGGCTGGGGCTGTAGATCGTATGATGCAAGAATCGATCCGTCTAGCGGAACAACAAGTCTCTCAGTTAGAGGTGCTGAATAAGAAGATGGATTCCCAGGCGCAGACGTCGGCAGTGATTCTAAGCACCTCTCGCAGTGTCATTGTGTCGTTAAATCAAATGCGAACAGTTCTGGAATTAAATAATGCCGTCGCTCAGCACTCTGTCCCTGGTGGTATCGATACTCATTGGAAGCAAGCGCCAGTGACCATGGAGCTATTTACTGGCAAGTCAGTTCCGATCCCTCTAGAACTGGTGAATACTTGGGAAATGTTGGACACAGTACTATCCGAGTTGTTCAGACGTGATTTTGTTTATGAAAAGATCCACAGAAAGGAGTTTATTGTTTATCATGAAAGTACAGGCCATGAGGTTGATCGCCGCTGGGCATTAGACACGACTCTTCGACCTGGTGATAAAGTCAACATGAGTATCATTTTATATGCCGAACCACCAAAATGTGGCTGTGTTAGGGGCATACTACTATATCTAACAGCGAGCCGCGACAGAGGATAATGCCATTCCTGCGGACAGTCGTTTTCACCCCGGTTGATACTGTTCACTGGTGGCAGAAATATACGGCACGACACGATATAGACATCACACTTATCCTAAGCAAAAGTTGAAAGACTGACGCAGATTCATAACTGGACATTGGTGATTAGCTCGAAAGCTACCTATGTTAACAACTCTCACCTCGCCCACTTGTCCCTCCATGGACACCTCCGCCCTGAATCCATTCATCAGATAAATACAAAAGCATGCCCTCCTGCACACGCTCAAACGCCATATGTCCCGCAAACAGTTTGCCGCTATGCTATAACACCTATACAATGCAAATACGAACCCAATCCTAACCCCCCAGAATTGTTCTTGCTCAACTAAAAATCAACCTGTGTTCTGTTCATCCTTGCGGGAAAGCTCTTGCGGCTTTGCCGATATGCTTATTGTGGGATATCGAAAAAAGATGTCTGAAAGTTTTCAAAACACTTCTTCCATCCATGAAGTGGAGATTGTGTGAAGTTCACAGATATGTGCCGTGAAATTCATGTCGTGACAAAATCGTAAACTCATATATCAAACGAATGCAAAGCGATCCTTCCACTCTCTTTAACCATTTACTCTTCATCTTCTTCAACCAACGCCGGTGTCCTACGCTCATTTCTCCGCTTTGGTCGCTTGTGTCTTGAACTGCTGACGTGGATGTTACTCGCACTGTCGTCGGGTGCCAGCTCGCTTTGCATGTCGTCGTCATCCCATTCGCTATCTGGCGCTACCTCACTTCCTCCATCTGCCCAGTTTGGCCGCTCGTAGCCGGGACCAAGACCCGCCGAAGGAATTCCTGGGGTGCTGGAAGTGATGATGTCTGGATGGCTTGTGCGTCTGGCCTGTAGGGAGACAGCTAATCCAGCTCCGCGTTCACGCATTGCTCGTCGTACCATCTCTGCCTTTCGGTGTAAGCCTTCGAAAGCATCTTCCAGCATTTCCATGCCAACATAGATCTCGCGCTCGATCTCGGCCAGAACAGCGATTTCTGTTTCTTCGTCGTTCGATACAGGATGTCGCGAAGGAGTCGGGCCACGTGAAGGACCACCCATACCAGGCGAAAAGGTTTGGCCACGCATAGGAGAGAAAGGTGTTGTCGTGCGAGACATAGTAGCTTGGCGGAAAGCGGGAGACATGGGTCCACGAGGCTGGAAGCCATTTGGTGTAGGACCGCGGGATGGTGCTGGTGACGGGTTGGCAGATGGATTTTCCGACTCTGTTCCCGACCACAAGAATCCGTCAAAGCGACCAGACACAAGGATTTCCCATTCCGAGACGTTGATACTTGACAGCGTTGCGATCAAGTTGTGAATATGCGGGTACTTCAACAAGTAAATAGCGGCTTCGGGATCTCGTGGTGGTACAGGTAATCGGTACAGTCTTTGCAATGAGCCTACGGCCTTGATCATAAAATCGGAGCGAGGTTTGCGGAAAGGTGTTGGAGCCCGTGAGGTTGGTTGCAGTACAGTCGAGCCCGACATCAACGCATTGAAGATTGGACGATCATAGGTATCGAGATGGGTCAATATGGCAAATGACAAAGTCTCGTCGTCGACTTCCTGCGGTGGAGTAGCAGCTGTTTCAGGGCAACTAGAGAGCCATTTGTTCACTGCAATCTTAGTTTTCTTCGACTGCTGGAGATAGTGCTCTCGATACTCTTCTGCAATATCCGGATCCATCTTGATTGGGGAACCAGGTCGAATAGGTCCTTCGGTTCGATGGCCTGATATGCCAAGACCGGCAAGATCCTCATTTGTCTTCACACCAAGCGTGGCAAAATCAAATGCTGGCCAAAGAGGAAGCTCACGTCTACCGCTAACCCATTCTAAGACTTCTCCCCATCCCAACCCTCGAGTCCCTTCGTGGGTCGACTGATCTGAATTCTGACACATTACACATACACAACCTTCAGACGAAAGGTCTCGGTTGAAGACATTTTCCAGTCTATCAAGCAACCTCCTGGCGACCGATCTGTAACCCGTTGCCACAGCTAACGATCCGTTCTTGTGTATGACTGTCTCGTATTGATCTAATACACTAAAGTATGGTCCAAAGATACGCTCGATTTCAGAAGCGAGTGGAGTTGGTCCTCTATTGGGATTGTGGTACGAGGGAAATGACGGTGTGACCGACAACAACGTCTTAGGAGCCGGACGAGGTAATCCACCATTGTGCAACAAGTAGTCAACTCGAGGAATATTTACTGGAACATTGGGAGGCGGCGGTGGAGGTGGTGGTTGTGGCGAGTTGAAAGCACTAGACTCTGTTCCTTGTACATCGAAGTGACTGAATGGCGATGGCGAGGGCTTGTAATCTTCATTTGTCGGCGGGGGGAACTGTGGAGTTTGCGTAGGTGTCCTTGGAGATGAATCATTTGCGGATTCAGGGGAGGAGTAGGTATCAATCTCTGGCGGCGGTGTCTTTTTTGGCGCAACCGAAGTTAGATTCGACTCTCCAGATCCCACCTCGGTACGCTCCTCCACCCTCAAGTTGCTTCTCGAATCCTTCTCCGGAACCTTTCTTGGTGACTTTAGTGCAGTGCTAGCCTTCGACGTTTTGGACTTTGTAGAAACCGTTGATCTCTCGTCCTTGTTGTCCCTCAGCCTACTTGATTGTGACGTTCTCGAGCTTGGTCTCTTCTCAGATTCATCGTCCTCCTGTAGTTTTGATACCCGGCTCGGCGTAGCTTTTCTCTGTTGTGATATATCCGTCTCCGGTGGGCTTGGAGGTCTGCCATCCTTGGTGACCGTGGCTGCTCGCGGTGTCGCATTGTCCGTTGATTTCGATCTGCTCTTCTCATCTGATCCCACATCCGTAGAGTCTGGGGTATAGGGATGCTTGGCCGGCGTCTTGAAGTCTTCCCTGCTGATATTGACCGCTTCCTTGCTGAAGTTCTTGTTGAAGGTTGGATATGGCAAGCTGCTGCGTGAAGTCATGCCCGGTGCCGACGCCGTTCGTCCCAATTCCGGGAGCAGGTCTGCCATAGAAGAAGACTTTTGCGAGTCGCTATCTTTCGCCTTGTCCGAGTCCTTCTTATGGCGGCGAGACTTGACCGGTTCGCCGGTCTCTGGATCGATGGTCTTGGGACGAGAGCTTCGCGACGCTTTGTGTGCTCTGCTGGCTTCCTTCTCGGCTTTGGTGCGATGTCTCCTCTCGCCGCCGTCGAGCGTGCTCTCGCGGTCCTTTTGAGCCATGGTTGCGAGGTGGTGTCGGTCGGTCGAGCAGGCGCTTAAGGGCTTGCGCTGGCTGGTCCACCATGCATGTGGAGCACGTTGTTCTGGTGATTGCCCGGTGCCGGTCGGTGATGGCACAACTAGCTGTGCTAGTGCTGATAAATCGAGGAAATAAGACAGCGAAGAAGCGAAGCAAGAAAAGACGGAGAGGTGTGAGGTATGAGGTGGTGGTGGTGGTGGTGGTGTTGGTGGTGATGTTTTGGTGGAGGACGAGGTAGGTGGATGATGATGTTGGCGGGTGGGACTGGTGGGTTTGCGTTGGGTTTGGTTGGTCTGGTGGTGGTAGCAGCGGTCGCAGTCGCAGTAGTGTGAGGCTGATGAGCGAGTCAACGGGATCGCAAAGGCCAAGCAAAGCAAGGTTGTTTGTGGTAGATTGATTGATTCCAAGGTGATGATGGGGGAATGGTGATGCGGATACACTGCAGAAGAAGAACGGGCGACGAAAAGGAAAGGGAGGAACCGCCAAAAAAGCAAGCAATCACCACAACAGCAACAATAACAACAACAACAACAACAATCACAATAACAAGAACAAAAAGAAGTCGCAAAGTTGATCTTGTCGGGATTCACTAGGAAGATGTCAAAAGCTCTTATCCCAGTTGTGGCGGTGACTTGTGGCGGGACCAGCCTTCCTTCACTGCTGGAAGAATTAGAGGGGGGGCTGGGGATGGATGGATGCAATTCTAAACGTCACACTGGCGGTAAAAAAAACCACACAAAGAAAACCAATATCGAGCACGTCCTTAATTGGGAAAACCGGTCGTGCGTCTCGCGTGCTAGCAAAGTATTGTTAGGTGCGATTTACTGTTCAATTGTTAATTATATTGTGGTGATGCTATCTATTATTCACGCCCCTGAATTCAACCCACTAATAAGAAGAAACCTACGGTGGTGGGGTTGCGGGATCACCCTTCCAGCCAGAAGAGAGTTTTTACATCTCAACCGTTGTCGATATTGGCAGTAAAACCGGGGGTCGCAGAAAGTATATCGCGCACCCGTATCAACATTAAACTCAATTGGCATCTCGTGATATAATCTGGTAATTTTGGTAAAAAGGTACCTGTGCTCTGAAAGATCCGGTGTAAGATATCTACCTACCTACCTACCTACCTAAGCGAGTGAGCATTCACGGTGTAAAGCTAATATAAGCGATACTGTATAGGATCTGCTGCAAGGCTGCCCAAAGTTGCTGCACCGATGTGCTGTGACTGCGGGGTTGTATACATGTCCCGCCAGGCCCGGATCTTGGCTCGAGATGCCATCGAAACGTCGATGTCTCCGGAAGGAGGGGCCAGGAAAGCGGTGGATGGGTGCGAGGCACAGGCTGATTCGATCGCGAATGGTGTTTTAGGGGGTTTGATGTATGGGAATGGGGTTGGGAATGGGAATGGGAATAGAATTGGGCAAGGGAAAAGCGGTGTGGTGACAACAAAACATCATCTATGCTCCTCTTGGTGGTCTGACGGGGTCCTATCCACTGTCCACCGACTATAGCCCTCGCCGTAATGAGTACCCATTATCACGAATGGGATGAGCTGGCACGGGTTCCGTACAAAGCGTCGAGTCAGTAACTTGAAGTCTATTATGCTGAGAACAACCTGAAGTCTTTGTCTCCAAATATCAGCCGGAGCACCTTATTGATACCACTAAGCATGTCGTTCAGTATCCCATCCGCTGTCCTGCTTTCCTCCTTCTCTTCTTTCTCTACAATAGAGAACATCCTCCTCCCTCCCATCCATGTCTCCGTCACCACCACATCTCTCAAACTCTTCCCCGACTGATCCTCCAAGACATCCCTGTCAACCACAATCCAATCTGCCCACTTGCCTACCTCAATCGCCCCCGTCTTCTTTTCTTTCCACCATCCATATGCTGCATTTCTCGTGAATCCATGGAGCGCTTGCTCCACCGTTAGAGCTTCCTCGGGATACCAGCCCGAATCACCAGACGGGCTGGTTCCTGTAGCAGGACTCAGACGTGTGACCGCAGAGTACATGCCGTGGAATGGATTGGGAGGCTCAACTGGAAAGTCTGACCCGAGTACTGGGCCGAGGTAGAGACTGTCGGGCCCGGGGTGCTTGGGTATGAAGCTGGCCATTCTGTATGCAGAGTTCTGGAGTCGTTCTGGTCCCAGGCGGTCAAGGGCATAGGCCATGTCGGACGTTGCATGTGTGGGCTGTTCTGCATTAGCGATGAAATCATCTACAAGATAGATATAAGACATACTTGAATACTTGGAATAATGCCCATCTTTGCTGCTCGCTTCTGATCTTCGGGGCTCTGTCTTGCGTTAGATATTTAATCATGTCGCTTAAGAAGTTGCACAAACCATAATCTGAGCATGCTCGATCCTAAATCGGTTCAACTCATTGCAACCTTGACACTCCGTGCCTAGCGCTGATTCAAAAGCATTAATAGCTGCACGGTTTGCCTGGTCTCCAATAGCATGGATATTGACCTGCCAGCCAAAGTTGTTCCACTGTCTGATTAGCGTGGATCTGACACCACAGCCCAAGCCCGACTTACCTGATTCACTACAGTTTGCAATTCCGTCTCATTTATCAACATCGTCCCCCTAACATCCGGCTTATCGGAATAGGGCTCTAACAGTGCAGCTCCCCAGGAGCCCAAAGCACCATCCGCAAATAGCTTCACGCCACCTATCATCAACGTGCTCCCCGCTATCCCTTCTCTCATATTCCCGGACTGAATTAGCTTCAAATCCCGAACTTCATCCGGACAGAAAGTGTTTCGCTCTGGACACTCTGTCATTACATTGATCCTGAGGGTGAGCTCTCTCTTCAAGGCTAGCTCCTCGAGAATCTTGATGTCCTGCGGTCTCATACCTGCGTCACCAACACCAACAATACCAACCTTGTTCAACTCAGCCATTGCAGCCTTGAACCATCTGATCTTCTGGGCTTTATCTGGCTTCGGCGCTATTGGGTCAATGATAGCATCCATAGCATTGTCACAAAACACCCCAGGTCCAGGGTCCGTAACCACAACACCACCAGGTGGTGATTCCGGCAGCGGATCTGAGAGTAGGTCCAGCACTTTGTTCGATGTCCATACACAATGAACATCCACACGATCAAGCATGATATAGAGATCTTTCAGCACCTCATCATCCGAGAGTTGTTTCTACGCACGCATTAGTTCATTTATCCGATCATTTGGATGTCTTTTTTATAGCTGTAAAGCCATGTAATTTACGAACAGCGGTTGGCATCACTCCACCGAAAAACGCCTGATCCCATCCAATGCCCCTAATCCACTTCTCTCGACTGCCATAGCCCTCTCCCGCATGCTCCTGCAAGAAGCTCTTGATCCGCGCAATCACCTCCTCCACGCTTTTCGAATCATACAGGAGCACAGACTCCAACATCTCCCCGTACTGTAAGATATGACCATGTGACTCTATGATTCCCGGCACCACGTAGCCATCCAACGTCACGATATCATTCCCCTCATCCTTGACCACAGGCACTTCTGTTAAAACCTCGGTAAACACACCGTCAAGCACGCGAAAGCATTTCGCGTGCGGGAGCGTGGGATCGAGGGTTGTGATGACATGGGAAGGGGAGACACAGTAGAGCACTGATTTAGAGCTTGTGAAGAGCAAGTTGGACAAGACGGTTGCCAAAAGCGCAAACAGGAGCCCGCTGATGAGCGTGATGGGCATACCCCTGGTTGAGTCCATGACTAGGCGATTGAGCTGTCAATGGCTCAGAACAGCTGGGGGTTTGCAGAGGTACATTAGCCTTGGCGTGAAGTCAGTAGAAAAGGATGATAAGTGGGATCTCGTGACTTTAGCGAATGGCGTTCCGTACTGCACCAGACTCCCTAAACATAGGAGCGTAACTGAGATCAGTTCTGAGCTGCATGGTGTTATGGCTAGTAGAAACAGGAACTTGTTGACAACATGAGTTAATAACGGTCATGTTCTCACGTGATGAATTCATATTTCGCAAAGATGGAACACCAAGTAGTCTTAAATTAATGCATAAGATGGATATATTCGTAGATGTTATATTGTTGAAAGAATAAATTGTCTCCCATCTAAGAAATAGAAAGTATCAGTAACTTGACTTCTAATCTTGTACAATCAACGAATCGAGATTTAGCTAGCAGCGGCAGGTGGCCTAGTTTTCTATTTTCAACGTCATCTATGAAACCAAAGCAAAGAGTGTGAAACTTGGAATTTCCCTTCGCCTTGTGTTTTTCAAATCTTTATATAAAGTCGCTGCTAACACCGTCGCTGGTTGTCTAAGAGCAATTTATTTTAAAAACGCGCGATTATAATTTTTCAAAGGATGGTTACTCTAATAAGTCTTACCTTTATGGACGAGGATTAGCCTTAAGTATAAATCTAGATCAGGAGATAACCATAGTACCCAGTCAGGGTATCTTCGAACACTCAACTTTGTAGGTGATGTAGATGACAGTCTGCATCCGGACCACCATCAACCTTGTCAGCGATTACACTGAGATGGCCAAAATCACAGCCCTGAAGCATCACATGCCCATCTCACGGCTCTTCCTCAACCACCTCGTCTTGGAAAACAACTTCCAGCTTAAAGCCATCCGGGTCCAACAAAAACGCCGCGTAATAAAAATCTCCATAATCCTTCCTCAGCCCCGGCCCTCCCCGATCCACACCACCATTCCGCACGCCCGCCTCCCAAAACTCCCTAACCGCGGCTCGCGACGGCGCGTTCAGCGCAACATGGTTTCCGTCCCCGGGGGGATGCGCGGCGCCCTCTTTACACTCGAAGATGTTGATGATCTCGTAGCCCTCTTCGAAGCCATAGCCGAGCACGCCGCGGGTGGCGTTGTCATATACAAGATGGACACCGAGGGGCGCGAGGATGGCGTTGTAGAAGCTCTTAGAGCGCGTGTAGGATTGTACTCCGAATGAGATGTGGCCGAGAAGGCCCAGCCTTTTGGGGTTAGTACGGTAATAGTTTGCGATCCCGGACGAGGATTCCTTTGTGCTATGTGGGTCTTGGTGGGAAGAATCCATTCTTGATTCTGTTTGTTGACCTGGAAGTGATGGACGAGGTGAGTTGATATGTAGTAGGTTGGTTGTGAGGTTAGTGATGGGCTGATAGATACACGCTTCAAATGGTTGAATATACCCTCTAGCAAGAGTAGTCAAAGCATTTTCTGGCATTGGAACAGAAAAAGCTCGACGAATTATCAGAAAGACGCTATCTCTAGGGCATGATCTGTGCTTGCTTTCATAGATGTCAAAGTCATGGTGCGGTATTATGATTGTGAATTCGTGACTGTATATCTCGGCCAGTCCAATCTTCCAAGAAGAGAAAAGCAAAATAGGTTGCAAAGCTTATACTATTCTGACCGGAGATAAGTTAAACTCGGACACCTTAGCTGTTTCGAACCCTGGCTGATACTGGATGAAGGGGTTTCTGACGAAGAAGGCTTTTGCTAAAGACTAACTTGGATGTATCCGACACTGATACTGATACTGCGGTGGCGGACGAGGCTAGCAAAGTAGCAAAGGCAAGGATACCTGTAGATCGGGACTTGTCTCGGAGGCGATATGGAGGATACGATTATTATGGTAACGTTTTCGCTAGCCATCAAATTCAGAGATGGACGCCGAGAACCTGCAGCGCCATAAAATAAATGAAGCATTAATATGTCAGTCTGCAAGACAATCTAGCCGCGTGGCTCAGTGAACACTTCAGTGTAAGGATTGTGCGTTGGGAAGACACAATCCTCGACTATACCACAGTGATAAATAGCTGGAAATTGTACAAAATGTGGTATCTGAATTTGAGAAACAACTTGCCTTTTTGAAGTACTTCCTGTATCCTCGCATTGAAAAGGTTGAACTTATGGCTGTTCACATCCCACATCGCAATATCTAATAGCATACAATTTGCTGAGATTAGGGGAATGATGGAGATACTTCGCAAAGGTATGGGGTGTTCTAGCTCTTTGAGAGTTGCGTTGGCCTATATGATACAGATGGTGATATTGCAGAGCACGCAAAATACTAATTAACAATGTTCACTCGTGTCACAATCTTCTTCCAGGAGCTTGATATTTACTGGAAGCTCTATTGATGATCAACAAAACCTTCCAGAGTTTAGAATTCATGATATTAAAGAAGCTTCGGATCTGAAAGCCAGGCAAAACACGGGTTGCATGGCACAAGCTTGAAATGATGGAAACCCATGACGCCGTTTGGTTTACAAAAACTGATCCCAAACTCGCTTGTATGGCGATGAAACCAACGCAGAACCTCATTAAAAAGCCATAAAACTCCATCTTGTTGATATAAATCCCTTAACCAACGTTCCAGTGTTGAGTGAGAACCTGGGGTAACGAGTGGAGATGCTGAGGGACGGAAGTGATACCCATAAAAGAGAGGATCTGTAGGATCAAAATCGTAGGGGGGAACTGGCGGATATTGCGTCGTATTATGAAAAGGAAAAGCGTGCTGCACCCTGTATAACCTATTAATTATCGTCGTAAATTAGAGGGTAGCGTAAAGCAAGAGCAAATGTACTTACACCCGAGCTTCCTCAACGGCAAAAGAAATCAAACGTCCTCATTGTTGACTTGACAATCGCTGTCAGCTTCCGAGGTGTTCTTGGTGTACTCTTCATGCTCTCCCACAGAGGTGTGAAAATCTACAGGTCCGCGCTTGAGAACTTCCTTGGGGACTTTTGGCTTGGCGTTTTCGGTGTTGTTGAACATTCCACGAGCCATGATGGTCCACATCCGATTAAACTCTGTAGGGTTATTGGTAATGCGAGTGCGAGCATCTGCTTGAGTCTTCATGTCACTACCGTTTGCCTCTGCCAGAATCTCAGCAACTCGAATGCTTGCCAAAGCTTGAATCTCAGCAATTAGAATGCTTGACGTAGCCTGAGTCTCCTGAGATTTGATCTCCATGTTGGTATATTTGGTAATGAGAGAATCCCAAGCACAGTATACTAAAGCACCAGTGATGATAGCGGTGGGCCATGTACTAGGACTAGTTATCAGCTTTCCGGCCATTGAAAATGTCTGCTCTGCAAAGAAGCGGGATGCCATATTGGTACTAGTTGTAGTAATAACAGCAGTTGTTTTGTGAAATTGGTTCTACTGAAGTAGTTTCGTGGGAGGAGCTTGTGTATGTAGTGGAGTTAAAAAGATCTGATTTTACCAAAAAAAAAAGACTCGATGAGTTACTCACGTTGCAAAGACGCTAGTAGATCGTTGGAGAGGCTTATTTGGCATTGAACTGAAACATTTCCGCATTGAGTTAGTTGCCAAGCTTTTTTTATGGCATGTACGCATTGTTTATGTGCCGAGTTGGGCTTATTCGGTCTATGTTCAAAGTTGTTGGGAACTGGTGCAAGGAGTTGGTGTTTTGAGTTGGTGTTCGGACTTGGTTTTATATGTCAAGAAAAGAACTCTAAAGCTTTCAAGATAATTAACCGAACTAAACAAAGCTCGGGCCATCCTATAACTTTTCACATGACAACTTTAACCCCCTTTTATCCCGAATTGTAAAGCGATCTTACCTTAGATGTCAGGCACCTCATCCACTCAAGGTGAATCATAAACTGAGTAAAGAGAAGAAGTTCCACGTGGCATTCTGACACAAATTCTTCTTATCCAACTTTAATATTCCCTAAATCTACCAAAATCAAGTATTCAACCTCCCAATTTCTGTTTGCAACGTTAAAAATTCTCATCACCTTTTTTGAGCCTACATACTACTTTGGAAAAGAATGAGAGCCACCTATTGCTGGTAGCTATCGTAATAAAAGCATGTCTAAATTGCTCTGTATTTTGAAGATCTTAAGTTCTGAGAAGTCCCGGGCTGATACGTACTCGTCAGCTAGAATTGTGTAACAAGAATTCAGTTGCGTCTCGCGAAATACATAACAACTTTAGGAAAAGATAAGAGAAGTATCAGAAGACAATGCTTAGTAGATTAGTGGTTGAGTTTCAGTTGTTCAGCTGTGTTTGATTCTATGAGCAATACAAGGGAAAACTAACTGTGATAGAACAAATCGCTCTATGACAAAAGAGTATATCATAAAACTTTGTCAAGATATAATCTAAGTTTTTCTACCTGAGTCAAAAGTCTAAAAAATGCCAAGTAGAAATGGTAGATTATAAATATCATCACTCTAGAGCAATGGAATTACACTAGCATTTTGGAAAGATAAATCTTAATCACCAGCGCTTATACGTTTTGTAGTAGCTAATTCATGACAGAAGGCTTTTGATAACCGCGCATATTGTAATGAGCCAGTTTCACGCAAGAAGAAAGATATTTAACCAAGTTTCGCCTAATTTCTCATTCCAAAATCCTGTCGTCTTGTATGATATTCTTAGATAGGTGTGCACTTGAAAGCTGGATACATTGGCCTTGGCTCTGGGAACTAGCTTGGAGGCAGCGACGATTTAGCTGCGCCAAATATAAACTATGGTTTAGAAGTACTGTACAGGTCTAAAGCAAGCCAAGAGTTCTGGCAGCCAGAAGCTGCTAGGATCACCTGACACAGGGAATTTGTGTTACCTGAGTCTTCATTCGTATGACTAGTCCTGTAAAATCAAAAACCGATCTTGATAAATGAGATTTTGAGCTATTATATGATGGTTTGCCATATATGGTTGTGTAACTCGATCGTGTGTTGTCTGAAAACGCATGTTATGTCGTACGTATGATTGTGGCTAGGTAGTCAATACACGGCCAAGATCTATAGTAGAGTTTGGGTGGCTTGAGCTTAATTAATCACCATCGGAAAACCAAACAGAGCTGATAAGCTATCCTAGATCTTTTGCTGTGCTTCAAAATTGTTTGGTTATCGCAGTCTTATCTCGAATAAACCCTCCAGGTGAACACGTTTTTCGGTGTTCCGACTTTTGATTTGGATTGTTTTGATGCAAAATGCGCACGTGAAGTCATAATAGGCTGTTAGACTGTGTGTGACAGCCTCCAGCAGTGTAAACAAGGCTACGCTATATTGGGCAAGGTTAACGGCATCATGGTCATATATCAATAAGCTTTGGTAGATGACCGTTACGGGTATATTTAGTGATTACTAAACTTTATGAAAGTCGTGTACCAACGGAGCGGATCTGCCAGATTTTGATCGGATTTACGAGCTGGTAGTCTCAGAACAACAATAGCATTATAGTCTTGGCGAGCAACCTAACCCCATCATTGACGATGTACAGGAACGACCCGAACTCAAAAGAGGTAGAGGCTCATTTCTCATGTCGATCAATTGCCACATTGAATGTAGCCACTACTTATTAGGTATGTTGTGAAATGCCTTGACAATACAGAGCACGGGACGAAGCTAAGATCTCGTCCACCCTGAAATTGTCCATATATGAGTGACCCCGGTGTGTGTTCTTCTATCAAAGAGCAACTAGAGGGGCTGTATCTCGTTCTTGTTTGTCTCTCAATGAGTAGAGTTTCTTTGTCGTTCTCATCTCAAGATTATTCGCAACTCTCCAGTGAAAACAGTCCACCTCAAAAAGATCTTTTCAATCATGTCTACCCCTCTATTTCTTCTTGTCCTGCTCTTTTCAACTTGCGCATGGTCAAGCTATGTCCCAAAATCTGCCTTTTGCCCATCAGGAGATTTGTTAGTCAGGCCTGCAATTGGCCTTTCGGTGAAAGAAACCGCGTATCAGCATGGACGGAAATTATCTGCGGATGCAGCTTTGAAGAAATGGTTACTTAAGACCAATCCAAGTTTTGGAACCGGGAACTTACCAGTCGTATGTATCGATTAAAATGCTTTTCTGGGTATAATCTCAAAATCTATTAGGTTGCTCTTAGCATAAGTGGTGGTGGTTATAGATCCCTCCTTACAGGCGCAGGCGTTATCCAAGGACTTGATAGCCGTGATAGCAATGTCAGCACCAGTGGTCTATACCAAGCCATGAGTTATCAAGCTGGGCTTTCCGGTGGGGGTTGGTTACTTTCATCTATAGCTGGAAATAATTACCCTACGATCAGCTTTTTGGCAGAGAAGCTCTGGAAGAAAAACTTCCAAGAGAGTCTCCTAGATCCTGGTATCTTTCTCTCTATTGGTCCATACTTTGAGATTGTGAAAGACGTAGGCTTGAAGGAGCTATCGGGTTTTGATACAACTCTAGTTGATGTTTACGGGAGACTTTTGTCATACCAGTTACTTGATTTTGATGGCGATGCCGACACTACCATGTCATTTCTCACATCAATGTCAAACTTCACATCCCGCAATGTCCCTTTCCCAATAATCACAGCACTAGGGGTGAAGACATGGGAGGGGCAGTGTCTTCCAGGGCCAAATGCAACGACGTATGAATTCAACCCCTTCGAATTTGGAAGCTGGGACAATGATGTTAGCGCTTTTACTCAAATCAAATATCTTGGAACACCCATGGACCAGGGGAAACCGAGCCGAAGTGGACCTCTCAAGTGTACTGTAGACTATGACAACTTGGGTTATGTCATGGGCACCTCGAGCAACCTATTCAACAATCTCTGTTCTGCCATTCCCACCCCAAGGAACTCAACAACCTCTCTAGCAGAGACATCAGCTAAGACTCTGAGCTATGTCCATGAAATTACTACCAGTGATGAAAACGGAATATACAAGAATCCATTTAAGAACTACAAGTCAACATCCGCAATTTCTAACCCAGCAAACAACGTACAAGCACAAGACACGCTGAGGCTGGTGGATGGCGGAGAAGCGTTGCAAAATAATCCTCTCTTCCCACTGTTACAACCGGCGCGCAATATCTCTGCCATAATTGTAAACGACAATTCAGCCGACACGAAGATCAATTTTCCTAACGGTACAGAAATCCTAACAACATACGTGCAATCCTTCAACCAGAACCTCACACGCATGCCGTTTATCCCACCTGTAAAAACATTCCTCGCTGAGGGATTGGATAAAAAGGCAAGCTTTTTCGGATGTAATGACACTAGCAAGGTCACAATTATTTATATTCCTAATGTTGCGTACTCCACCGCGAGTAATGTTTCTACAGCACAGCTGATTTACCACAAGTCACAAACTGAGGCTATGATCAAAAATGGTGTACAAGTAGTGACTCAAGGTGGAAAATCGGGCTGGGCGACATGTTTAGGCTGTGGATTGATGATGAAGACGGGACAAAAGCTGCCGAAAGAATGTCAGGCATGTCTTCGGGAATATTGCTACTTTCCCCCGAGATAGAAATCTTCACGGTTTCCTAACTCGTAGCGGTGAATAATGGCGAGATATTATTTTTAAAGCCATAGTATATAATAATGAGAAAATGAACGTAAAACCGCCATATTTGTGCGCCACTACCTGTCACTGTTAAAACTGCCTGAACAAAGACATGCAATTTTCAGAGGTTTATTGGGATTGGCGTCTACCTAGGACCAGGCTCTGGCCAGGACCGGTGGCATTTGATTGCGAAACAAAGTTCGTCGTTGACGCTTTTCTCGCTACCGTACGTGCGGATATTAGTCTGTAATAGGATATTGCACTTGTTCATAATTGTAAGGATTCAACACGCATCAGAATATCTGCGTGTCTCTTCTTATCTCTTCTGCTAAAGGAAATGATTATGTATAAATATCCCTAGTTATTAAGTACAGAGTTCCATTCTCGTCAACTCTTCAGGCAAATGTCTACATCCCCAGACACTCAATGTCCCTCTCTTCATCTCCTTCTTCGCCATATCCCAACCCAACTTCGTTGCGATGTTTCCTTCTCCTGCCAAATACTCGAAACTATGTAATCCAAAGACGCTCTCCCAGCTGCCCTCGTCTCCTACGTGTACAACGGCTGCTCCGCGGAACCGATCCCAACTGTTAATCACGCCTTCAAATCTATACAACGTGCTTGTAGCAAGGACATCTTTCGAAAACACATGCTCGAATGAAGGTCTATGGTAAGAAAAAGGCTTGACCTTAGCTCTTATGTGAGGAACACCACGAATGCCTTGGTAAACTACATTGGGTGATCTGTCAGGAAGATTAAAAGCGAAGTGGGCGAGCTCTTTTCCATCTATTGCAAGTGCGTTATCACTTAAATCGTTTTGGGTTGGACAGACAATATGGAGACGTGTATGTTGAACGATTTGAGTAGGCTCGGTACTATTAGCTTGGTTCCACCATTGAGGGGAAGGTGAGGTGATGTCGTCAAAGGAGTTTTCTGTTTCGCCTTCGACGAGACAGATGTCATGTTGGAAGTCATCTGGGTGTTTACTATGTGTGTAGAGTAGAGGATCGTAACAACGCGTTATTGTTCCAATCTTCTCGTGGGTTGATTTCATCCAGACGCTGAGTCCTATTACCTCGATTGAATCCTTTCCACAAATCCGCTTCAGGATTCTTTTCATATGGCCGGTAGATTTGTGAGCTTTACAGGCGGCTTCTAGTGCTGCAGATGTCGGAACAGTGATTCTCGGTCTTTGGTCGGCAGCTCTGTCACGCACCTTGACACCAACAAAGCACGGAACTCCAAGTTCGATTGATACTCCGACGATCACCTCGCAAGGCACATGGGCTCTTTGAGCTGGCGGGGATATTGTAGCAGCAGCCAAAGTAGGGTTGACATCTTCTTGACTGCCACTAATCCTGCATGATCCAACTGATAACCCACTAATTATTGCATGTCCGTTTTGGCTAGGCTTTAATTGATTCGCGGAAGTCGAAGCGATTGAAGATTGTCCAGAGCCAATTTTAGCTCCCTTATCATATAAGTTTTGTTCTTTTGTAGTTATTGATCCGCAGACACCGCCTCCATTAGTGATTGATAGCTTGTGTTGTCCCTCAGAATCTTTGGCACTAACAGCACGATTCAGGCTACTAGAATTTCGTCTGCAAAATCTGCTCTTATGTGAAGATGAGCGTGAGCGCATTGATGCATCAGAGTTCAACGCGTAACTGGAAATGCTCGACCTTGACTGTGGTAGTTGTACACTTGATGCGAATCCATGAGCAAATTCGACCCTCAATCCTCCGATTTGCTCTGGGAATACCATCATTTTCTTTTTGAAATCCTTCTTACTCAGCATTACTTGCAAGGTGCCATCCAACCATAAACAGAATTCATGAGGCCACACAACCTCGGCGATATCGTAGAAGTCTTGTCTGGTGTACGTCTGAGGATTAATGATTCTTGGGCTGAGGGGGTCTTTTTGTGACCATTTGATGTTTGATGGTTCTTTGACAGAGTCAAGGGGTACAACTACTGTTTCCCCATCCTTATATTGAGGTATTGGTGTATCCTGCATTAAGTTGACATCAGGAACACAGGTCCACGCGTTACTTGACCGGTAGAAACAATCCTCAATCAGAAGTGGTCTCCCAGCTATCGTAATAGAGCCTCTCTGGATCACGGGCTGAATAGCTTTTGACGAGAGTCTTGATTTCTCACTCTCTGATTTGACACTTTTGGTGAGTCCTGATAGATTTGCAGGGTCTCCATGATACCACCAAAATCGATCCTTGAAGGTACATTGATTCCGGATTGATTCTGGAATTCTTTTCCTAATCTCTTCTTTATTATCATCTGTCACAATTTCTGTAGGGAACAGTTGAAATTCTAACGTGCTGTCATGCTCGTGACCCGATTTTCGACGAGGAACCCACGATAGTTTTCCTGCGCGATCTAGCATCTTTGGGTGGCGTACTAATTGGTTGAAAAGCCGAGCATCTTTTGAATATTCATTTTCCTTAACAGAGCTCGATGAAGCACCACTCGCTATAGCTCGAGTATAGACTGACGGCTGGATTGAATTATTCTGAAAGTGTTGCCGCACGGACCCACCAGTTTTACTCCCCTCAAAATGTACGGCGAGTTCATGCTGTAGCATACCCAATCCGGGGTCTGTAGCTGATCGTCGAGTTTGAATTGCTTCCTAAATGTGCCAAGAGTTATGATTCTGCGATGAACACATGTGAGTTTGAAGAACAGACCTTCATAGACCTTAAAGTCTCTCTGACTTCATTGAGAACCTCTCCAATAGGCTCTTTCACTGCCTCATTTGTATCCGTTTTACGAATGGAAAAGTCTGGGATGCTATCGTCCAAGTTGATAGAATCCATATCACCATCACCGTCGACTCGTGTGGTTTCCGGACTTTCTGACCAAATGCCGGCACCATCTAAAGCATTTACATCTTTATCTTGAGGCTGCACCTTTTCTCGGATCCATGGCACCTGGGCAAGGTATTCGCGGGTATTTTCCGAGACGTGTGTCCAGGTTTGTAAGCCTTTATTAGCGAGTACCTGGCTCCAGTTCGCCATTACGAAGCAGACAATGAGATATGCAAAAGATCTGAGGAACAGTATCGCAGCAAGTGAAAGTAGAGGAAGATGAGTTGGTTGCATGGATAGAAATTTCTAAAAGTCCTAGTTGCACCGGAGGCTCGAGCCTCATATTGGTGGTTACCTATTTGCGGCTCTTAGTGCTAAACTGAATTGAAACATTGGGCTAAAAGCTGGGTGATTTGAAGCAAGGCTGAGAAGTCTATTTGAGAAGCCTCAGAGGCTGTGGTTGCACCTGGATGGCATGGATTTGTGATTTTGATGAAGAAGCGAGTTATGGAAATAGAGGCTCTACAGACGGAATACGCCAACCGCGGACCAAGCCGATGCAGACAAAAAACATAGGCTGAGACAACCCAGGATAAGAAAATATCATTGCCACACGGTTCGGACTCGGGGCTGACGGCTTGGTCATTGTGTCAAAATGGCGTTCCACATCCACCATGTGACTTTTCAGCTAGCCACATTGCTTTTTGAAATGTTACATGACGCTGGAACCTCAAAGTATGACTGGATCTTGCACAGAATGTGAAAAAAACTGCCTGAAACAAGTCATTCCTCGGAGTCGTTCTACGAGGTCATTCTAGCCTCACATTATAAACCCCCATAATAGTTCTACCTTCTTTTATTAACATTACCTCATTGCCAGCAGCGCTTTTTTTTGAATCTTCTCTTTCCATCAGAAAAACACTTGAAATTGTAATTTGATATCGCATGGCCTCGATTTCACCTTCTGAGGTGGATTTAGTTCGCCTCGCAAATATTGTTACTGGGCGGTATCTGACGCCAGAACAAAAGCTCCCTCAAAGCCACCGAACTGTTAAATTACTCGATCCATATCTGAAATGGCTACATTCTCACCTCAGATTCTACCATAAGCCTCAACTCGATACTATTGACTGGTTTGAGGCGATCATCACCTTCTTCTCGACGCATCCAAACGGCCAAGTAAATACATTCATCGACGAGTACAGGAGCAAGCACCCCACGGATCATCGAAGCCATGCTTTGATGCGCAGTCACACTCTAGCTTGTTTATCTTACTGGCTAACTGTTGAAGTCTTACATAAAGTTCTCGATACCATTGATGAAACCAGTAGCGCTATCAGTAATTGCGTAACTGAACTCAACTTCGCCACAGAAAAAGGGAAATCCACTCGGTCAGAGGGAGATATACGTGAAGGAAATATCAGTTTGAAGGAGCTAGTTTATAATGGAAGGCTCATCCCACGAGCAAACAAATATACTGATCCTTTGAAAGCCATTAATGCGAAGGCACTCAACGTGCATCAACTGGTCAAGTTTGGGCGGCTAAAGGTCAAATGGACCACTGATGTTAGTCGGCATCTTGAGCTTGTAGAGGAAGACAAGCACCTTTACATCTTTTGCATGCCTTGTATCTTTGCTGTACAGACAGGGTTCTCTTCTACGCAGACCGTCCAAGGATTCCGGTAAGTGTTTCTCGCAAAGCTTTACTGTAACAGGATGTTGATAGTGCCAAAGTGAATGTATACCTAATGAATACACCGATGAAATACGGCGGTCATATTGGTTGCTGTTCGGTAGCAGTCGCAAAGGACGCAGAAGTTTCAAACGAGCCATAAAAAAAAATGACGAAGATAGCGACTTTAAGGTTTTGGAGGAGGAAATTTTGATGGAATGGTCAATAATTCGCAATCAGATGGATACAGTCTGGGACCGAGAGAAGTTCACATATCTGTGGCCGCGCATATTAGAACTCAAAAGCCATCTAGATAGCTCTCAGCCGGAAAGCTGGTGGGGGTTAATTTGGCATGATAGAAGCCAACCATATGTTTTCGTGCCGGCATTGTAAGTGGATATGTCCTTCACTTTTCATAGCTAAGAAACGCTAATTTAATCTACAGAATAAGCGGCATGCTCTTCCTATTGGCAATCGCATCAACTGGCGCCACGATTGCACAAACTTGGAAGGCCTTCCATCCATAATAGAGCTAAGACTTGAATACATGCTTCAGCGTGTGTGATTTGTTTTCGTATTCTCGCTCAATATGTCTATTTGTGTGATGGTATGATCTTTATTTAACGACCATATTCGCAGCGTTCTTTGATAGAAGAAGACTTTTTCTTACCTAATAACACTTTATCATTATGACAAAACGATACAAGGCTAGGAGACTCATCTTCTTTTGTGCAAGGTCGGCTAAGCTCAAGAAGAATTTTACAGCACAGAGTTCACTAACACAATACAGGTGTCTAAAGGCTCAAACTTAGAAGCGCAACCATAACAATACTTTGAGCGTGATGAACCTCACAACTTAAACAGGCAGCTCGAAGTATTCAAAAAACGCCCTTCACGGCGGCCATCTTCTAGCCATTTCTCCAAACACCCCGGTCATCCAAAAAGCTTTCACTGCGACACAAGTCGCTGAAGACAACTTTAGTTCCTGTATAATAGATATGTTGTGTTATCAAATATCAGGTATTTCACACTTATGTGCACATCAAGTTGTCGTGCGCGTGATGGCGCTTGGTCATCGGAACGCTCAAGTGCAAGGTCAATTGATGCAATGCTAGCCATTTACAAGTGCAGATGCCGCAGTGATATATGCTGCAGAACAGGACTATGCGTATATTTGATGGTAATAAAGTACGTTGTTCGGCAGAGATCATTTCGAGTGTAGTAAAATTTTACGTTCCCCGCTGCACGTTACTCGCGACATGGATTGTCTGATTGGGGCTGTTTCTGCTAGATTCGGTTTAAATCTTTATAAGGCTTAGGTAAAAATGAATTTGACTATATTAATTGTCCAAAACTAAGCAATTGACTTTCTCCTCCCTTGATCTGATGTTTTCAGTAATCTGTCTATAACTGTGGTTAGTTCTATGACTGTGGTTAGTTCGCCCCGGAAACCCTTAATCTTGCAGCCGAGTAGATACGAATAGAACAACCCGATCTGATTTACTACTAATACAATGGAAAATTTAGCGACCTAGCTAAGATAAAATACTAAAACAACTTTTTTAACCCCTCGTTGCCTTCTGCTTGACGATCATAGCCAACTTTGCTAGGCCAAACATTCTTGGTAGTATGAAATCAAATATCCACCCACCCACCCAATCTCTCCCAATTCGGACCATTGCTACCTTAGCACCCTCCCAAAGCCACTTATTAGGTCTCTTTTTCAGTGCTGCTCTCACTACACCCTGGGCATATTTCGTATTGGGCATCGCACCTTCCTGGCTATGCGTGACGCGACGCTGGAAGTCTTCATTGATTGGCAAATACAAGCTACCGTCAGGCAAAATACGCTCAGTTCTTGCAATACGGCTTTGGACACCTCCGGTGATGACTACCATGACACGAACATCGAAAGGTTCAAGCTCGAGACGGAGGGTCTGTGACCAGGAATGCAACGCTGCCTTGCTGGCGTTATAGATGGATCCAAAGACGTAAGGAACAATGGCGGCTACAGAGCCAATATTAATGATCAGCCCTTTAGCTGCAATGAGTTGGGGGATGAAGGCTTGTGTGACGGCGACAACGGCAATGAAGTTAGTTTCAAAGCATGCTCGAGCATCATCAAGGTCAACATCTAGAGCTGGGAGGGTGAGATTTCTTCCACTGTGTCGCGCGTTAGTTTGCGTCATTTATTCCGGTACAAAAACCCACGCATTATTAACCAAGATGTCCAGTCTACCTCCACTCAGTTTCTCGACTTCTTTCCGTGCTGCCTTTCTGCTCTCGGCGCTCGTGACCTCGAGACTCACGGTTGAGATGCCAATTTGCTCCAAATCGGCAAGGGAATCACGACTGCGGGCAGAAGCAATCACATGCAGGCCTACATAATTATGAGTATTTATATTTCAAGGATAGAGATTACATAACTTTTGAGTGAAACTCCCTGGCCATTGCATGTCCAATTCCTCCTGGAGAACATCTAAAGCACCGTCACTACATTTTGCCCCGAAATCGTATTATCTGACACCATACCCTGTAATAAATACTGTCTTGCGAGTTGCTATAGTAGCCATTGTGTTGACTTATATACAAATTGATGTCTTTTATCAAGTGTGTCGTTAAATTTAAATTTCGGAATTACCAACGAAGGTTTGCGGACTAGTTGCCCGATGGAGATATTTTGTGGGGCCTTTCATTTTCGACCGAGAGCATTATAATATCTGTGAGTTTGAGGCTCCCAACTGAGTCAGGCTTGTTCGGGAACTGAAATAGAAATGTAGGCAGAGTATATCAATCACTTATTGCGATTGAGTATATAATTAGACTTACGATATCTTGGGCACTGGAGCAAGCATGGAAATCATGCTTCGAATCCCGCAAGCAGAATAGCGTATTCTCTGCCGCTATTTCCTTGGTGAACTATCAAAACGTGTAACTTAGATGCGCAACTGTCTTTTTGCGCAACTGCGCATTAACATATGCAACGTGTATCTACACGCCTGCCCCGAGAGGCTTTGCCTCGGCTGTGTCTCTACAGGTACGGTTGCTGTGAAGGCTGCCTCGCTAACAAATACTCCCTCTTCAGACTAGATTTCTATATCACACCATATTTCACCCTTCATATATTCCACTCAATGCGAGGCAACATGCGACTGAGGCTCGCACTCACCATTCGAATGTTTCCCTCCAAAATTACGGCTGAATTGCATGTGATCGTGTGTAGGCGATCTCCCGAATGCCGCCAATGGGACTGACTGAACTGTATATAGTGCCTTGCCTAGTGTGAGGTTTTGCTGACTTTCAGGCGTCACAAAATCAAATGCGACTGTATACATTACTCCAATTCAAATATAAACTACGGTTGAGTTATATACACTAGCCATCCAGCCTCCATAATTGCCACAATTGCTGCTGGCCACGCAGCTACGGTGAAAGAGTCACCAACGGAGAAACCAACAGATATCAGGGCGATGCCTACTACCAGCCCAGATAAAGTGGCAACGACCACAAAAACGGTTATTAAAGCACCAACAGAAAGGCCATCCTGAATCAAAACCCCGAACCCTATTCGCTCATTTCTTACACTACTATACCTTAATGTATTTCTTAATCTTTTGGGGATCTGCAGAAACGTGACATTCTGTTCTTGTCCGAGCGAGATTCACAACAATCCTGGGGGCAGTAGAATAAATGTACAGCGTATGTTGAGTCTAGAGGTGGTTTTGTAATGAAAGGATGGTCGTGTGGAGCCGGGTCGAACTCATAAATCTGTGCGAACGGGGGAGTTGGCAACTGATCTTGCACAATACATGAGACCCAATCGTTAACTCGAATTTCAAACTAGCAAAATATTAGTACACAAGAAATTCTAATTGGGTTGGATTTATGATAAGTTTGTACTTGAATCAGTGAGATCTTGTGCACTCTAAAAAGGAAACGCATCATAGAAGTTCGAAATTGGGCATATTCCAAATTTAGTTTCCTGAAGAGTAGGCGGTCGTTGTCGATCCCCAAAAGCTTTGGTTGTCGTAAACACGGTACCCCTCTAGGCGGCTGTATGCAGAGCAGAAGAAACCTTTCGTCTGTATCAGGCTCTGATTCCGAAGAATTATGCAGTTCAATGTCGTCAGTAGGTCGTCTAGAGGAATGTTCACTATGAAGACGGCCTGCTTCAGAAACATCTGAGTTGGCTGGAGTCGCTGGACTTTCGCTTGTTTCTAAATCGGGTGTATTTGGCGTCGGAGATACCGGTGTTGATATCGAGTTGATATTGGATATAATAGTACTAATGCTTAATGCTTGTAGCTTTTTTGCAAACAAGATCGTACTCCACCAGCAGTCAAATGTGAAATTATGGCAATACATCCATAATATCCAGACCAATCCATAATTTGTGAAGACTTGCTCGATGTGTTTGAAGCTTCTTGAATCTTGATGCAATATCAACAGTTTGTCTATTGCAAACTGGGAAGTGTTAAAGTAATCACTATAGGCTGAATGGCCACAATGCTACTCCAGATTAGTGAGTCACTTGGATGATTACATATCCGTAGCATGCTTCAACTTACACACGTCCATTGAAGCCGTTTCAAATTTTCCGGTAATTCGCCAATTCCAAGGACCCATTCCATACTCGAAGCTATACTTAAAACATATAGGCGCATGGAATTCCATAGATAATCGCTGAAAAGCTGATAACCTGTTGATTTGGTTGGAATCTGTACCTGCTCTTCCTTGATATCTTTTTCTTTCAACCAACTTTCCAGACTGACCCCCTGTTCCTCTATATCTTGATTTGTTTCAACAGTCATACCGAGTCTAGTACTTTGATTTTCCGAAATGAGAAAATCGACCTCTTCGTCAATTATGCCGTCTCTCCCGGCCTCTTCTTCCAGCTTCGAATTACCTCCTCTTACCCTTTGTAGAGTTTGGTAATAAATAGGCTCTGCTCGAGCCGAAGCGAAAGAATTTCGCCAAATTTTCAGCTGATGCTCTTTCACCGGGCTTGCGATTGTTGTGTCCTGTGGAATTGTCTGGCTTGCAGGACGTAAAGGGTCAGAAACATGCATTGTGGGTACCTTCAATCCTCTCACATTCTTCTTTGGCTCGACATTAATATCTTCATCATTGTTCGGTTCAGGCCCTTCACTGCCCTCTATGTCCCTGTCCCAGGGAAACGAGGAACAGTCTCCAGTTCTGAATTCAGAGTATTGATCAAGTATACCACTCTCTCTGATAACTCTGCGTAAAGCTTTTCGATAGCTGGAGTCTGTGCCGATGAGCATGAAAGTAGGCTCTGCAGCATCTCTTGTCTTTCCAATCATATATAACTCAAACATTACAACATGACTTGTTGGGCGAAAGATTTCGATATAAAGTTCCGAGTAAGCTTGGATTTCCTCGCGGATGGAACGGATAAGATAATCGTTCCGTGCTTCACCTGTTGCTTCCCACCAAGACAAATCCTTTCCCTGGTAAAGCAGCTTGCCTGTTGATTGTTCCGGGTTCTTCCATTTCCTTTTATTTCTCCCATTCAGGGTCCTTCTTGCCCACTGAATGACCGTAGACATACTGCCTTACCTACACGGATACGCAAGTTTATGATTTATGTATCCAGCATAGCACTTAGTTTCTCATAATTACAGCTCCCAAACGTTTGCATCGTTGAGAGCCTTACGCAATAAAAGCTGAGTTGTGACATCTTGGCTGAGCCCCCTATTGGTTACGAATGTAGATAAGTGATTAGCCAAGCCATATGTAGATTTCACGTGAGCGGCTCACCTCCAGTTAGTAACTGCCTGAAAAAAATGGTATTAAGGAGGAGGACGCATTTTAAAGGTCGTTTTAGAATGTTCAAAATGCCGGATGTCAGGCACAAACAATTGTCTTGCCTGTAGATTAGTAATGGCCTTGATGGATGGCACAGCCGGGTTTTCATTCCGCACTAACTTCAGCAAACCCATAGTTCTGCTACCTGAGCTTCAAGAGACGGGATCTTTGCTATTCGATCGTGGATCGAGCTGGACGCCTTTCATCTCTAAACTCCGTGATAAGGTAAATATAGAGCACCTACCTCTGAAATGGGAGAAGAAAGGGCTAGAAACTGCCTAGGCAATTAACATAGTGAAGAGTGATAATAGTGCTATGAAAGCTCGGATTTGGTTACGTGACCTCGCCAGAGAAGCTGCCGATGATGCTAATATTGCCGTGGAACACATAGCACCATCGCACTTTTCCTCGCGGAGAATTTGAGAGCATGGATGAGGAGTTTCACAGCCCGTTTGAGCGCGGCGAGTGGAGATCTTACCACTTCTGGGACTTGAGAACCAGAAACGATAATCAAATTACACTGATTGAGTCGGAAAGCAGTCGTATAAGAAGAGTTCGTGAGAATAAAGCAGGCATAGAAACCTTTGAGGAACGGGGGTTACCATTACTTTAGAGTGATACAAGTGGCTAGTATTTGATGTTATACTGCGAACGAGTAACCAATCTTAAATAGATAAGCACCAGGTTATAATGAACCCAATTTGAATATCTCATATAAAATGTGATCCATCCAATGTGAACTTTTGCCTCAAGTGAACTCTCGAGCGTGGGGCAAGAAAAAGGGGGCGGGGGTGGCTTGAATTTAATTAAGCGAGCTACAAGCCACAATGACGACAGACGGTTTTTGTGACGATGTCACTGTCAACGGAACTCAGCAAAGCTATAAATTCATTTCTCAACACCTTTGTTTCTCTTTCCTATACACTACCCCAAAATCTCGTACACTCACAACACATTAACTATGTCTTCCACAATCGATTCCGCCAAGAACAAGGCACGCGAGGTTGCGTGAGTGGTCCCATCACATGCTGAACTTTACCGCAGGAATTCTGATTGAGAATAGCATCGAGGATTACAACAAGGCAAAAGAACTGGCTACTTCAGCTGCCAAATCTGGCGCATATTTGTATCCCATCAAGGTGAGCCGTGCATAAAGGATATCGATTTTGGGGGGAGTGCTAATCATACGTAGGGCATCTTCTACTTCCTTAGCCACAAATCACTATGGAAGCCCCTTCTCTCCAAACTCATCCCCACAATGTCTCTGTCAGTCGGAGTAATTGCTTTCATGTTCATTTTCACCTACCTGCCACAGTTAGCTGTTTTGGTATTCGTCAACGGACCTCTTGCGGCATTTACCACAATCCTCCTCACACTCAGCGAAAGTTCTACGATTATCAATCTCCTCTCTCGCACCTTCCTCATTCAAGACGCACTTGTTGATACATTTGATGGAACCTTGGTATCGAAGAATCAGACTGGAGTCGTTTCGGAGGGCAGACAATTGAAGGCTGGAAATTTCAACGATCCCATTGCGAAGCTTGGGAAATTGATGAAGTCACCTTTTGAGAAGTTCTCACCAACGGCATTGATCAGATATGTCATGTACCTGCCATTGAACTTTATCCCAGTTGTTGGAACAGTTATCTTTGTCATGGTTCAAGGTCGTACTCGGGGAAACTCCGTTCACACTAGAGTAAGAGATATGCTGCGGCTCCAGTGGTCAGTTGCTAACAGATCCTAGTACTTCCAACTCAAGAAATGGTCCAACTCAGAGAGAGAGGCTTGGTTGAAGGAGAACACTGCTCCTTATACTGCGTAAGTTGGATTCTAAAATGCCTGCTCCATTCATCATCTCTATATTCTATGATACATGAACCTCTCTCAGCTGCAGGGAAATTACCTCACGCTGGGCTATGACGCCATCGCTTCATAAATTTCCCAACACCTCCTCAATTTAACTCACCTCTTCTGTTGATTGCACGAATCCGTTGGGGAGACCAATAATTATTTACTTCATACTAATTGCGATAATTCAGATTCGGTACTGTCGCCACATTGCTCGAGCTTGTGCCGTTTGCATCTATTCTGTTTTCTTTCACAAACACTGGTAAGCGGTGTCGAAACTTCCGGGTATTATCCGAGTACTGACAAACGACAGTGGGTGCTGCTCTCTGGGCTGCTGATATCGAGGCAAATAACACCACCAGTAAGTAAATTTCCATTTCAAACGAACATGGAACTAACTCGCTGTCTACAGTGACCGAAATGTCTTCGCCACGGGAAGCACGAGATTCATTAGCACGGGATGCCAAGAAAGCCGAGTAAGGGATCATATGCAATCTCCCGACAGTGATCATCACGATCCTGGCTTCGTGCCACGGTCCAATCGCAATGATGCAGACTGAAGCACGAAACTCGAACATACTTGATGGCGCATGTGGCTAGACTTGGTCTTTGCTACTTGTACGCTCTACAAAATTGATATTTATTTGAATTTCTATAGAAGCTTGGTGTTGGTGATAAATAGGAACTGTTTTTTAATACAAATTATCTACTTAGTTCTTTTCAAAGGGAACTAACTTAATACTGTGTCGTAAAATAACTGTAGACTTCATGATGTGATGAAGGTTACGGATAACTAATACAGCGGGGCTGCTTGTTTCTCTCTGATTCGAGGTGATATTCGTTACGGTATACCCATAGACTACACAAGAGCTGTAGGCATGCTGCTCTACTGTAGTACATCTAGGCTTCATATTTCGAGACTAGTTCAAAATACTTTAAAGTCATTTTCACGACCAGAGCTGCTACGCCAGCAATATTCTAGCCCACAAAGAGAAACGAAGCATCCGACTCTGAATTAAGCCAATCTTCGCAGATAGCAGTGTGTTTGTATACTTCCCTCGGCTATATTCGCCGCATGCAACAAGGCTCCCAATCATCCAGCCCAGTCACTCACTGTTACACATTCCTTCGGTTACCCGCACGAAAGTTGAGATGGTTGACGATCCCCCGTACGCCAGAAGGACTAAGTAACATGTTGTCTCCCTCACGGCATGAGTGCCTTATGTGACTTGACGAGTTCCTGCAGGAACTGCCACCTTAAGGAGAATATGGCAGTCAGGCTGCGAAGGTAGCCTGCAGGTAATATATGTCTCCATGCGTGTCGCTAATAGCAGGAGTGTGAACGGCCTTTTGGTGCCTGCATATCAATCGCAGAGATAAAGTGCGACTTCAAACACTCATTGGAACTACAACCTTTCTATATGGCTTGGTGTCATTTGTAAATGAGTTCTCCATCTAACATCCTGGTACGATCTTAACGAGGAAATGAAAGTGATCCATACATATGGGAAGTTGAACGATCGGAGAAAAGAGCGGGTGGTTGCCACATACATCTTCATGTTACGCAACGGCGACATCCATTTTGCAAACAGCGTCAGAGTCATGATACTTTGATTGGATGTGATCACAGTAATTTCCTCCAGTAATGTTCGTAATTGTAGCTTAGTTTCTGGAAGTGATATGGTGACCTAGCCATATCTCTCAGTGGTGCCAGGGTCGAGTTAGGGTGTTGACGTCTGATGTTAGATGGTTGAGGTTGAGGCTTGACGATGTTCCTTCCTCTTTTCGCTTCTCCCTTTCTTCTTGTCCTATGTATATCAACCCAATCGGCTCCTTCCCGTTCCGGGTTCGATATACAGTATCCAGGAAGACTAGCGCAGTTCGCAGTTTATCACAACATCAATGCCTCAGGTCCTCCTCTTCTTGTTTATATAAACATCTCCCACATCTTACCACACTCGTTCTCTGTTTCTCCAACTTCGTTTTGTTTTACCAGACAGACCTTCGAATAGAAGTCCTGGTCCTCGAAGCTCACTCATCGTAACATATCACTAACCACCAGGTCATTTCGTCGGTCCTTACTGCTCGATAATATCACATTCGTTTGATCCCCTGTCCCAATTCAAGGAACGAGGTGAGTTCTGTTATCCTCCAGAGGCGATAAAGCAGTTAGAAGCTACTAATTTGTTTCAGAATCAGCCATTCAAGATGAAGTGTTTTATACTAGGCAATGGCTTAGTGCTTCTGTCTTTGATGCCTTTCATCGCCGCCCTCCCATCGTGGCTTAACACACTCCAACGAGACTCAAAACGCAACATTGAGCCCCGTGGGTATGAAGCCTACGCAACATCACAATACGGCGGTCACTACTCGTATGGTGGCTATGGACCTCAGCCAACACTCTCGACAAGCTCTTCTAGCCAGAGACCTACTTCAACTGCCGAAGGAATTCTTGCCTGTACGTATACATATCTGCGACCATATAACATGGCGACTGATCTAAAATTGTTAGCTTCCACCACTGTCTCTACTGGATTTACTCCAGGAATTTCTTCTGGAATCTCTTTCGGCTCTTATGCTCACCTATCTACGGGTACCGGCTTTTTCACTCCATTGCTACCTTCATATTCTGCTTCTAGCTATGAAATTTCCGCCAGTGGCACATTCAGCGCTGCAGGTTTTGTTCCTATTAGCTCGAGTATCACAACGTGAGTAGAACTTGCCAAATAGCGAGTAAACTGTTTTCTAGCACCCGAGTGTCACATGCAGTTCAGGAATGAAATGCTAATTTTAATTTTGCATAGTCCATTAACCTCATTGACTACTGTTTTGATATCTGGTGCAGACACAAAATCAAATGTACCTATCTATCCGTCAGCCCCAGTTTCTATAGATGATCCTGCTTCAGCTTCGACTCTTCGCCCAACTTTTTCAGCCACTCATTCGTAAGTGACACTCTATTTAGGCGTTATTGTTCAGGATAGAAAGGTGATTTGCTGACCGATCGCCTATTTAGCCAAATATCATCGACCCCGACTTCGCTAATATCCACGAACAAAGGGGGTGCAACCAAATCTTCATTGCTGAGCGGTTCACCGAGCTATCCCGGTCACTATATTCCAAGTAGCTCGAGCTTAAGCGACCCTGCAACAACTAAATCGCTCACCTCGGTGTATTCTAGCGTTGTTTCCACGACGGAAAAGTCCAAGTAAGTAGACCTAGAGCTAAAAGAACTTGATGTTATCTACTAACGGACGTCAATAATAGCACTAATTCGGGTGTTATGATTTCTAGCGGCTCTGGTTTAACTCAAACTGGTGACTCCTCTCTCACGATCGCAACATCGGAGATTCATTCGAGCGGTTCAAACACCTCATCAACAACGGTAGGTACTCCTGTAAAAGGAAGCTCCCTAGCAATATTTTGAACTTCGGTCTATTACCTGCCATTCTAACTCATCAATACAGATCGGCTCTATTTCTATAACCAGTAGACTCCCTGCAACAATGACCGATCATCTAATATCAACTTCAAAGTCAGCTACAACATCTTCCATTGAATGTCACCATAATAATTGCTACCGTCAAATGATCAAGTCTTTGAGCAGAGTCTCTTCGTTTTGTGCCACATATACCCAAGCAATCAATATAGCAACAACAGGCCTTCCATCTTTTGTTTCAAATTGTGGTAGCTCGCCAACCAAGATTTCGTCCGCTTGCTCGTGCTTAGTGGCTCCCACAGCATCTATATCTCCCCAGATCTCCTCCTCTCGATCTCCAGTTGACGGAACCTCATCATCTTCCACTTCAAGTGAAGTTGACATTACGCTAACCAGTAAATCCACGAGAACAATTACCACGACTCGAACTTCTCCATCCATTGGCCCTACTGTTACTGGAACAGGAGTTTCATCGGGTACCTTTCTCTCTTCTTCAGGTCCTGTTTTGTATCCAAATTCAACGTCTTCGATCACAGCATCGAGTAACCCTTCAACTTCTGTTACTGGCACTGTTGGAAACGCTACCACCAAATCTACGCCAACTAACACTGGAGGTATGTAATCTTTACAACTTACATGAAGCGATACTTGTCTAATCCTTCATAGACATAACTTCAAGCGACAGCGGCCTTACTACCACCTTGTCACCAAGTGTATCGGTTGGATTCACATCGACTATTGTAAGCGGTACTGCGACAGCCCCCTTTCCAGTTCACAATTCTACGTCGAGTTTCGACCCGCCAGGAACAAATATACCGCCAACCTCGGCCATTTCGCCACCATCCACTGTCTCTAGTAGCAGCTCTTCATCACTGGGAGCGATAATTCCCCCCTTCCCGACACCATGTAACTCCACATACTCTGTTGGTCCAAGTGACACAACCTCGCCAACCGGCTTTGGAAGTGGAGTTTCTAGTGCATCTAATAGTACTTTAGGCTCGACAGGAACTCCATCTGTGCCATATCCCCAAAATAATTCCACTTTATACACTGGTCCTACTGGAACTGTGTTTCCTACATCAAGTGCCTCATCCACTCTTTACGTGGTAACCAATTCCTCTTCTACTTTTGACCCAACTAAAACAGGAAGTCCAAGTTCTTCTGCGTCGGGAGTCATTTTAGCATCCAGCGGATCACCTTCTGCGCCTTATCAAATCAGTAACTCTACCACTTTCGTTGGCCCAACAGGAACTGGCTCCTTAATCTCATCTGCATCTGGCACTATCTCATTATCGAGAACACCGATATCTACGCCATACCCAATCTCCAATAGCACATCTAACATTGGGCCTACGGGAACAGGAGCATCGACATCTTCTGGAAGTGGTGAAATAATCTCTTCCATCCCATTCTCCACATCCAATAGCACATCGTATACTAGACCGATCGGAACTGGGGTTCCCTCCTCTTTCCCAAGCGGTGAACAGACTGGTGGCATCTCATCAAGTGTACCTTACCCAACACCTTGTAATTCGACATATGCATCAGTATCTATTGGCACAAGCAGCATAACCTCTTCTGGAAGCAGTAGTGTGATAACGGTCGCGCCTTTCCCTGTAACCAACAGCACTAAAGTTGTAGGGGCAACCGGCACAGGTGCTGATCCGGGTGTATCCAGCAGTATCTCTGCTCTTTATCCAACGTCATCCAATTGTGAGTAATGTCATTAGCAGTCTTGATGCATATTTGCTTATAAATGTATAGCTACCTTCATCGGCGGATCAACGGGCACAGGCTCCTTAACTTCTTCCGGTAGTGTTGAAATTTTGTTAAGCTCTACCGCTCCTTATCCGGTGCTGTCAAATTGTTAGTGTTTCCTTGCCAAATCTCGCTTTGTGTTCTCCTTTCTTATTTATGTGCTTAGCTACAATTGTCATTGGGCCTACTGGCACTGGAGGTTACGCCGCCACTTATATTGGTAGCACAGCCACTACTCCATACCCAGTGTCCGCCAATTGTAAGTGCTTTCTCTAGACATGTGTCCTTATGTTCGTTGGTTCTTACCATTTATAGTCACATTATCCATTGGTCCAACTGGCACAGTATCTCCAACTTCCTCAGGAAGTGGGGGTGAGGCCTCTTCAAGCTTGTCAACTTCATACTCAGCATCGAATTGTAAGTCATTCAATGCGGAGAAGTGCCACGTAGTGAACTTGAAACTCACTAAAGACTTCTTACTTAGCTTCAATCTCTGCAGGGTCATCAGGCACAGGTGGGTACCTAAGCTCAGCAAAGAGCACGCCGTGCAATGGCATCAGCAGTACACCATATCCACTTCCAAGTTCGGCAAACCTAACCTCAGTTGGTCCCACAAGCTTCCCAACTTCATCGGGTGGTGGAGGTGAGATATCTTCAAGCTCTTCGACTCGATACCTGTTCCCTACTTTAGGAAACTCGACCCTTGCCCCAACAGGATTTTCGACATCACTTGTACTAACAGGCTCCCATACATCGTCTGGCTCTGGTGACGAAACATCTTTGAGTGGACCTGCGGCATACCCAACATACAGTCCTCCAAAGCCACCTTCATCATCTGGAGCCAACTCGGTGACTTCAACAGCTGACGGTGAGACAGGTCACCTCCCTATTTAATCTCTGCTTATCATTTTTTTAGGCCTCAGTCAGTCTGAAGGATTCACTTCAACCCCTTCGACGTTTGTTACCTTCACCGGTACTGCACCAGGAACTAGCTCAGTGGTAAGTAAATTCAAGATCTGCTTTTAGATTGTATTCATTCTCGATTTGTGATCCGTACTAATCCCTTGAAAGCCCGTGAGTAACAACACATCAAATTCATTGTTACCGACGTCAGTTCCGTCATCATCCACATCCAGCTTCACGTCTACCACGGATCCAACAGAGGTCACTACGAGCAGTTCCTCGTCACTTCCCAGCCTACCTGGCTACTACATTCCCCCACCTTTCTCGACACCCGTAGGGTATTACCGTCCGCGACACAATTCGGAAGTGAAAGTAAACGAGAGAGCCTCGCATTGGTTTCGTAGCCTGCTAGGCCGTGTTTGAGCAGCGTGAACTAGTCGTGTTGGTTTAGATGTCATTGGCGATGGATTCGTGCAACATACTGTCCATTTGTTTACTTTTGCTACACTGTATTTGATTCGAATTCCATTTGCAAATGGCTTTAGTTGTTTGCATTTGTATGCTGGAGAGAAGATAAAGGTCATGTGCTTACGTAGGAGGATGTTGGTAGATAGCAAAGCATGAAGCATATGCTCGATTTTGCAGATAGCATTAAGTGACTGTCGGAGACACTCGAACACATTCTAAACGAGGGATGTACAAGGAGAAGCTGAGTAAATGTGTAGTTTGTGTTGGAAGTGCTGTGTAGCAAGATGTGATTATAATAATAACACCATATCAAAACTCATTTCCATTCTAACAGGTTCGTATCTTCCCTTTGCGTTTCGTTTCTCTTTCCTCTACATTCCACTATTCTTACCTCCACATCCCTCAGACTAATGAATTAGAAAGAGAAACGGGACAAATGCACCGCATGTTTGCTAGCATTACACATATCGCATAACAAGAAGCCGCGGCTGGACATGACGAGAAATCATCCCCCGCCCTTCTCTTCCCACCACCAACAAGCTCGGCTCTCTCCTTTGCGTGTGGCTTTCTCTTTTAATCTTCCTATACCTTTACCTTTCACGCCTCTTTTCTTTTTCTATTTTCCACGCGCAGCATACCACGGATCCAGCACGGATCAAAAGCTGGGCTGGGCTGGGCTGGGCTGGGTATACTGAGATTGAGTGGTTGATTGAGTAAGTAAGTGAGGGTGGGTGGGTGATACGGGATCAACAGCGTATAGATGCTACAGTACAGTACACTACACTACATTACAGTACAGCACAGCACGTACCGTACGTTCGGTATATTCACTATGTGCCCGCCCTGGAAAGAGTATAGATAGTTATCAAGCATGCATGTAGATATGCATGCGTGGTTTGCAAAAAGAAGGGTCAAGGTCGTTCTCCTATTTCCCCCCAGCGAAAAGGGGGGGATGTTCTACCTACCTACCGCAGCTCTAATGGATAGGAAAGACTTCCTACTGCCAGGTACGGGCAAACATATCGTGGGCTTTCGAGCTGCTTGAACCCGTGCAAGTTCAGAGGCGATCACGACATAGATCAATTCAATATTTTCACGTCGAAGCGGCCATCGATGTTTGGGCTGGAGCGAGATGAATATTTCCTCTTATTTTATTAATGCGGTAATTTTGTTCGCAAAGCCTTAGGCATAAGACTACCTGTGGCTAGACGAGCTGCGTACACCAGGTGCGCCACATCTGGCTTCAACCCAGAAATACTGAAGCTAAAAGACTCCAAGAAATAAGGGTTATTTCAATTCTATATAACAAGTTTCGCCCCATCTCTAAAGCTAAGTAGTAGAATTCTCCCAGATGGATGCCCTATAGCAAGACATCTATTCCAAGTAGCTGAAACAAGTCCGTCAAGATCCCGACAATCAGGAGGTATCCAAAGAATATTTATATCACCTTCTACTATCCAATCTCTTGAAATTAAGATTTTTGAATTTGACTTGTCGTTGAGTAAGAAGGACAAGGGAGCGGCCTTGCTAGAGTCGGGCCAAAAGGTCTGTAGCAAGGCTCCCGTGGCCGCGTCCCAGAGTTTTATTATATTGTATCTTGATCTAGATATGACCTGCGTGCCATCCGGTGAAAAAGCTACGTAATCGACCCAGTCAAAATGGCCCTTGAGAGTCTGTAGCAAGGCTGCCCTGGCTGTAGTGGCGGCCCTGGTCGCGATCCAAATCCGCACCGTCTTATCCCATGACCCAGACACAACCTGCATGGCGTGTGGTGAAAAGGCCACGGATGTAATCCTGCCAGAATGGCCCTCAAGCGTCTGTGTCATGGCTGTCGTGGCCGTAGCTATGTCCCAGATCCGCACCGTCTGATCCAGTGACCCAGACACAACCTGCATGCCGTCCGGTGAAAAGGCTACGGAATCGACCCAGTCAGAATGACCCTCAAGCGTCTGTAGTATGGCGGCTGTCGTGGCTGTAGCTATATTCCAGCTCCGCACCGTCCGATCCCATGACCCAGACACAACCTGCGTGCCGTCTGGTGAAAAGGCCACAGAAGTAACATTGTCAGAATGGCCATTAAGCGTCTGTAGCAAGTCTCCTGTGGCCGCGTCCCAGAGCCGCACTGTTATATCTCCTGATCCAGACACGACCTGTGTGCCGTCTGGTGAAAATGCCACAGACATAACTCTGTCAGAATGACCCTTAAGCGTCTGTAGCAAGTCTCCCGTGGCCGTGTTCCAGAACCGTATAGTATTATCCCATGACCCAGACACAACCTGCGTGCCGTCTGGTGAAAAGGCTATAGAAGTAACACCGTCAGAATGGCCCTCAAGTGTCTGTAGCAAGTCTCCCGTGGCCGCGTCCCAGAGCCGCACTGTTATGTCTCCTGATCCAGACACGACCTGTGTGCCGTCTGGTGAAAATGCCACAGACATAACCCTGTCAGAATGACCCTTAAGCGTCTGTAGCAAGTCTCCCGTGGCCGCATTCCAGAACCGTATAGTATTATCCCATGATCCAGACACGACCTGTGTGCCGTCTGGTGAAAATGCCACAGACATAACTCTGTCAGAATGACCCTTAAGCGTCTGTAGCAAGTCTCCCGTGGCCGCATCCCAGCTCCGCACCGTCCGATCCCATGACCCAGACACAACCTGCGTACCGTCCGGTGAAAAGGCTATGGAAGTGACTTCTGCAGCATGGCCCTCGAGCGTCTGTAGCAAGGTGTCCCAATACATTTGAACTTCAGGTTTTCTTTCTATCCAAGTAGGGATGCACCTTTCAAATGTCTCTCGGACAATGCTCTTTACTGGAGCGAAAAGAAGGGCTGAACAATACAACTGAAGGGGTGCTCGTTCTACAATTGATCGATTGTATACGGCGAACCGTCTCGCATCATATATAAACGCATGTAAATCGGGGCTTTCTTTGGCCTTGTTAGGCTAAATTAGTAGGGCTGTCTTAAAAGTTTCCTTCGAAAATGTAGCACAACTTACTTTGAGCCAATGCTCGAGCTTTATAATCATGGTAATGCCCATTGACAACCCTTTTGATAGGCTAAGCGCCTCAAGCCAGTAAATATAACTCGTTTTTAGAAATTGATGGACTGATCCTCCATCTTTGAGATCATCAAGAGTGTCCTTTTTATTACATTTAAGCAGATGGTGAATCCAATACAGACAAGAATATTGCGCGGCAGCTAGTGGATCTGGAACGGGCGGCTCGAAATTCTCAATAAGGAATCCAGGAGCGTGCAACCCATAAATGTCGCATCGAACTGTCTTTGATATAATTTTACAGGATCTCGAGAACATCCTATAGTTCACATCTGCCTCGCTACAGGAAAATGAACTGTGAAATGATCTGCCTAGCAAGTAGTCCTGTGCTGATTGATGGATGAAATAGGTACGATTCTCTCGCACTGTAAGGAAAGACCCACATTTTTTTACAACCTTCATAACTTTATCGGGATTTGTAGAAATATGCTCAGGAAGACCAGAGAGAACGCCTAGTTCGAGTAGTTGGAGTGGGCGGTGTGCAAGAGTAACTGTGGAAAGGACTAGGCGGCAGAACTCAGGATCTTTCCGATGTAACTGTTCAACTTGCTGTAACATCCGTTCGTAGAATGGTTCTAATCCAGGCGGCATTTCCTGAAGCACATCGAGAACATCCCAGCTCTCTACACGCTCAAGCTCTTTTAGGACAAGAGCCGCCCAGAGAAAAGTCCCATTAGCCTTGGCGTATATTTTACCTCGAACTTTCTCCTGCAGCGTACTCTCGTCCGCTATATGTGAAAGTTTGGAGACTTTAAAGTCGATAAACTTCTCAATAGCACGTGAAACATGCTTTTTATTCAGCTCAAGGCTGAGCCTTATTTGTGTATTGTCGAGTCTCAGCTGTTCTTCGATATCGGGTTCGTTGCGGCTCGACAAAATCCATTTGACATGAGGGGCCAAGGAAGCCGTTTCAATGACCTGTTTTAAAAGTTGGGAAAGACCTGTTTTACATTCGTCGAGCGCATCAACAATCAAGTAGGTGCTCCTTAGCTTTGAGTCTTGCAGAATGCCTGTGAGAATTTCAGACAGCGCAACCCACGTATTTGCATCCTCACTATGAAACTTGCTGGCGTTATCGTATCTTCTCTGTACGTGCGAGACGAGCGATGGCTGCTGATCGACAAGCATGTATATTAGACCTCGTAGCACAGCAGTGGCGCTGTTGATTCGCGCCTCGGTAGCCTGGCAGAAGAAGTAGGACAAAAGAACCCGGTCGAATGTCAATTTGCTCAACTCGTTGATAATGCCACAGAGCAGCATCGTTTTGCCTTTGCCAGGGTGTCCCTTGATCCATAAAAGTGGGCTCACACGGTTGTTACGCCATTGTTTAAACTCAGGATTTTCAATAATCCAGCAGTAAGAGTCCTTTAGTAAGCCACCCTTGGTGTCTTCAATACGCTTCTTATCAAGACTGGGGTCGGTATCACCGCGTAAGTCTTGTATATATTTGGCCCGCTTGTTAGTGATCTCCTTGAGCTGTTCATAGGCATGCGCTGCTTCTGTGTCTTTGAAACGGGGGATTTTGACGTCAAGTATGCCTAGCAACGAATACACTCTATCGACCTCGAGAGTCGTCTCGCGACGATTCATCCACGAGAAGCGCTCCTCTGTACTAAACTGAGATAAAGGGGCCCCTTGGAGTGCTGAGATAGGAATATTTGTTATCCTATGAATTGGTTGCTCTAGCTTGTTCTTGTCACCTAGTCGCACGCCTTCGCGGGAGAAAAACTCGACAGAACAAGGGGCGATGAGCTCTTGGAGAGTCCATCCTCTAGTGAACCATCTGCTTTTCCAAAAGTCCGAATCCCACGACTGTAGATTGATATCATCAAGAGTACCTGAACCGGAGCTAGATACATCCGACAGATAGACGTAACAGCGAGATGCATTGCGGTACCAGTGGAACATGGAGTCAAGAGCATCCTGGAGCTCTGCATAATTTGCCTTGTTGATGCAACAGGTATCTATCCAGAAGTAGTCCAACCCATGGCGTCTGGCTTGCTCTCCGCAAAACTGAAGTTTCTTGTATCCAGCCTTCTCCCTCCCGGTGCCCTCTTTCATGTCGTCGTATGTGACCTCATCCTTATCCTTCCCCCATGTGTGCGAAAGAATAGCATAGGCAGGAATATCATCGCCATGAAGGTCCTTGGTTAGACTGAACACGCCATCGTTGTTGTATTGTAGAAAGCGCATTATTTAGACAGGACCAGGAGGACACCAGATTCATACATTTGTTAGATGGGAAGTAAAGGTTAGAGTGAGGATTGAGCCAGCAAAACTCAGCTGGTTGACAGCCTTATGGCATGGCGGGGTTATGTATCGAGTACGTTAAAGTGAGGCAAGGGCAACTGCATCACTCCAATCAGCGTCATATAATTAAACATGGGCTATACAAACATGATTATATAATATGTATTTCATTTTCCTGTATGTATTAGAGCTTGATCCATCGATTCTCCTCCTCTTCCTCCCCAGAATCTCGCGCATATCCATCCCCAAAGTCAGACAACGTGCCTATGCTCGCGGTAACACACACATAGAGGGAGGGAAGAGAAGGGAACAGCCGAAGCGGCCGTTGATAGCGTGTCTCCCCGGGGGAGTGGGGAAGGGGGGGGGAAAGAATTGATATGATATGATATGATATGAAAGCATAGCCCCAAAAGTGCAGCTAATCCACGAACCGCCAGGGCAAGACCTGCACAGCAAGAGGGGTGAGATCTCCATATGGAGAGTTGGAGCGAAAGATATAAATGCGAAGAAGAAACTAGTAGACAGACGAGTCGATGGACATTGTTAGTTATTAGTTAGTTAGGAACTTGATAGGCGGGCTGAGCGTACAGGAGTTGGCAAATCACAGGGTTGGGATGGAACGGGCACGTGAGGGTTCTGTGACATACAACTAAACCTGCAAGCGATGTTGCTTTCATACATGCTTATATATGGTACACCGACCAACAACCCCCCAAAAAGCTTAATCACGACCTCACTTGGTGCTTTTGACTTGCTGGGTTTGTGGTACTTTGCTATTATTGCATTGCTCGTTGTGGTATAGAGACTCTTGATTAAAGGGGATAAGGTAAGGTGAGGTAGGTGCAAGGTGGGTGAGGGGAAGATGGATCAGAAGATGAAATGGAAATGAGTAGGATAAGATAAGGAAAAGGGAATGCAGAGGTAAAGGTTGGTTTGCTTTTTTAAATCTTTTTCATTGTTTTTCTCAATTGCTTCTGATATCTGCCTATATCTACACCCTATCTCTTTATTGTGTGGGTTCGTGGGTTTGTTCTATCTCTCTCCTGTTCGCTGAAAATGCAATTTTGACAAAAAGCAAAAAAAAATACAACAACGCGACAATGCTATGCTGATGCTAAACCCTTCGACCACGATTGGTGGTGTGCTTTGCTCGAAACGCCGACGCCGTGATGCTCCATGATCCGATCCGGGATCCTATTATCATAATCAAATCGCCAAAAGAACGCCATATTTTCAATCCGTTATCATCTCATTATATCTCGACTCGTCGTCTCCTCCGGTCGTACACCCTCGGGTCTACGACACGACAATCTCCTGCGCCACGCTGACATTGCCCAGCCGATCGACCAAGGTCTCGGCCTCCAGCTCCAACCGCTTCTTCTCCTCGGCGGCCTTGAGGAACTGTGCGTACTTGCTCGGGCGGTTGTGGATGCCGCACTCGGTCTTGCCCTGGCCCTTCCAGCGGCCGCTGCGCTCGTCCTCGCCCTCGGCCACGGGTTCCGTCGAGTGCCAGTCACCTACGCTCTTGTAGCCGCGGTCCAGCAGCGCGTTGTACGGCACGTTGTTTGCCTTGACGTACGCCTGCACCTGCGCGAAGCTCCACGACGCCAGCGGGTTGATCTTGATGAGCCCGGCCTCGTCGATCTCGACAATCTCTAGCGACCCGCGCTTTGCGCCCTGTGAGCGGCGGCGACCCGTCAACACGGCGGCGACCCGCAGGTCCGCATAGGCACGCTGGGCGGGCTCGACCTTGGCGATCCAGTCGTACAGCTTGTCGTTGGTCTTCCACAGCTCGGGTCCGTGACGGGCCTCGAACTCGTCGACGGAAGCGGCACCGTCGGGCTTGTAGACGTGCAGGCGCACGTTGGGGTACTGGGCCTTGGTGCGGTCGACCAGCTGCAGGGTCTCGCGGAAGTGGTAGAGGGTGTCGAAGAAGATGGCGTCGATGGCGGGGGCGTCGGGGGTCTCGGCGGCCAGCTTGGAGAGCATGTCCAGCGTCACCAGGCCGGACAGGCCAAAGGCGGTGATCTGGTACAGGTTGGGGAAGGTGATCTTGCACCAGCGCAGGATCTCGACGGGGCTGAGGTTGTTGAGCGTGTTGTTGATGAACTGGAGGTGCTCGCGGGTGAGCACGATCTGGGGGAGGGCGGGCGTGGAGGACGAGGTCGACGAGGTGCCGGAGACATAGCCCGACTCGAGGGAGGCGGTGGAATGGGCGGTAGACATTTTGTCGTCGTCTGGTGTCGACGTGGCGGTGGTATTGACTGGGGGGGTGTTTCTGGTGGTGGAGGGGTCAATTTCAACCGCAGGAGGTGGTGGTGGTAACGACGAAGATGTGGTTGTGTTTGTGTTTATATCTGTGGTCATTGATGATGAAGTAGTAGATGATGATGGTGATGATGGTGATGGGTTGGTGGTGTTGGTGGTGGGTTTGTTTTGGAAGAGGAATTGGAAGACCATGATGGTTTGAATATGTGATGAAGAGTGTGGTCAAGTGAGTTTTGGTGGTGACTTGATGTTTGGGTGGTGGATTTGGTGGATGGTGGATCTGGATGGGGATTGCGTGCTCGATTGCGTGATCGATGGGAACAGATGCTCGGACTGGAACAACACAGGCTGCAGTCCAATTCGGATGGGAGATATATATGTATATATTATATGTATATGTATTGTCTAGCGAGGCAATTATATGTATGCAATAATCATTAATGGTGATGACGTTTATTATTCTTCAAGCAAGATGAGATAAGATGGCATTGGGTGGTGGTGGTGGTGGTGGTGGTGGAACTGTGTGCTCCAACGGGGGATGGCATATCATATATACAGCACAGCACCACGAATTCTCCACCTTCACGTCCGACCGTAGTCATAGTCATAGTAATAGTAATAGCAGTAGTATTTATCATCCTACCAGTGTTGCATATGTGTTGCTAATCACCATGACCGAGCGTCTATCTTTCGTCTCTCATCGCTCTCTCTTTTCCCCTGCACCAAAAAAGTGCCCTGAAAAAACCCAGCAGCATGAGCAAATCGATGGTGCAATCCACGCTAAGACCTGGATTTCAAAGCGTCAAAGGGGCTTAACCGAGCGGTGCTGATTGGTCCATGGCGAATCGGGTCCCAATTCCACGGACGGGGGATCATGTGCTTAGCTCAGCGGCATCCCAGTTACGATGAGATGAAGTAGATGTGGGTGGCAATAGATCATGGAGAGATATATATATATATATATATATGTTTGTATATATGGATTTCTACATCTCATCAATGGTGTTAGTATAATGATAATAAAACACTGATGATGGTAATCGAGGCGAATGAATCCCCATAGTTTAACCATCAACCTCCCTCACTCACCGCGTCAGAGAAAAAGCGGATCTCTGCTGGAGAAAAAAATAAAAGCACGACATTGCACGTGACGCATGCAGATAAGTGGACGTGGTGGTGGGTGGGCGTGTGGGTGACTAAGCAGCGGTGATTTGCAATTCTCCAAGACATCCTTTTCCGCTTTACCCTTTTCTTGCTAACCCAATACTACAGAGTATGTACGCTACATTCATACCTGACATTTCGGCGATAGGACATACAGCAAATTGACAGATGATGATGATCATGATGATGACCTGCAGCTGGTGGATGACGTGGGAGCCTGAGGCGGAGAATGCGATCGATGTGACGTGAGGGTGCCTTTGGGGAGTACTTGTTATTTCAAATGGGTGATTGAGGAGATGTAGAGATGAATAGAGTTGGTGATGCTTGGACTCGGTAAGTAGAATGCGATGGATTAGTAACTCATGCTTGCATCCTCGGTGCACATCTTATAAATGTCTTTCTAGAAGTACCTACCTAGTACTGTTCTTACACCTCTTCTATAGTTTAGAATGAAAAACACACGGTATAGGGTAACGAAACAGTCATTCATTACTCAATATCGGTGATGAAAATGTAACAAACAAGCAAACAAACAAACAGATCTTACTTATATCCTCCATGTAATACCTAATCAATGTCATTAGTTAACAAACCTCGCCTTACCTTATCTATTATAGTACTGTAGTACCCCGTACTGTAGTACCGCTCCAACACACACAGGAAACAGGCACGTGCTGGCTTGCCCCCTTTCACAAGCGAGCCGCTCCACATACGGCGGCAGCGGCGGCGTATCATGCCCAACGAGCCATATCTCGTACATTGTACTATTGAACTGCAATCTTTAAATGTATCAGCAGTACTCATATCATACTCACATTATACTCACATCATATTCATATTCATACCATACCATACCATACCATACCATACCATACCATACCATACCATACCATACCATACCATACCATACCATACCATACCATACCATACCATACCATACCATAGCATACCATACCATACCATACTATACCATAACGTGCGATCTTCGGGTATATTACTTCTCTAAACAGCGTAAAAAGGGCTTGCACATAAGACATGACAACACCGTAGAGACATGTATTCTCTAACTGGGACTGTGAGCTGCTGTCTCTAGTGAACATCTACCTCTGTCTCTGCCTCTGCCTGTCCACTTGACACGGCGAACAGCGCTCGAGGTTGTCATCTTTCCGTCTGCTCTACCTGATCTATCACCATCACTTAAAAATTAAAAAAAAGACACTTCAAAAATCTCATCTCCAGCATCATCCGTCAAATCATCCCCATATAGGCTATTCTTTCACGATATGCATTGATGGTATCTACTGGATCAACACGTGTATCTCTTCCGCCGTGAAGCCAAAAATGTGCAGCAGGTCCAACAAGTTCCCCCCGTTCAGACGCGCCTCGGCTTCCAGTTGCACAATTGGCTTCGCGTCAAATGCTACCCCCAGCCCCGCCGCCTTCATCATCAGTAAATCATTCGCGCCGTCCCCGATAGCGACCACCTGCTCCAGTGCGATGTTTTCCTTTTTCGCAATCTCCAACAGCAGATCTCGCTTCTTCTCCGCCCCAACAATCTCCCCGAGGACCGCCCCCGTCAGCTTCCCGTCCTGGGACTCCAGAGAATTGGCATATGCATAATCCAGCCCCATTTCATTGGCCAGCCACTGGGTCAAAGGTATAAACCCGCCCGAGAGAACGGCGGTCTTGACTCCCAGCCGCTTCAATGCTCTGATCAGCTCCCTCGCTCCTTTTGTAGGTGTGATGACCGTCCTCAACTTGGTGAAGATGTCCTCGTCGGCTCCTTTGAGCAGTTTCGCTCGTTCCCGGAACGACGCCGAGAAGTCCAGCTCTCCGTTCATGGCCCGCGCGGTAATCGCAGACACTTCATCCTTCACACCAATTGACTCCGCAATCAGATCAATCACTTCCTGCTGGATAAGCGTAGAATCCATGTCAAACACCACCAGCCGAGGATGTCTCCGGAGCACGCTATCCGCCTGCAAAATTACATCGACATTCCATTCTCGCTCAAATCGATATATGAGTTCGTGCTTTTGCAGATCCGCAAGCGAGAGGTATGTTGGATCGGGGGTTGGTGAGATGATGAGTTCAACGATGGTGGGGTGTTCCGGCGTATCCAGACATCGGTGAGAGGAGGACAGTGTGTCCGAGCCTTGGCGGGTGGGAAGAGAACTGATCAAATGCAAGAAAGATGTCATGCATAGTGGTGAGACATAGCTGCCGTAGAGGTGATCTAGAGGTTCTGGGTCGGGTGGTGGGGGCTCGAGAGGGAAGTTGGAGAGCGTGCGAACTGGAGATAGATTTGGAGGCAGCGTTGATGAATTTGCTGGCGGGTTGCTTGGGGAGGGCGCCCGACCCATTGAGAATTCATTGATGCTGGTCCGTGGCGCCGTCGTCTTGTACATCAAAGTTGCGATCATACGATCCGACTTTGCGCCAGGAGCCGGTTGGCAGTTGGTATGCGACAGGGTATGGTTGAGGCCGCTGTCGATAATCTTGGGAGGCGAATCTGAATTAGAGATGCCATTGTAGCTTGCGGTTCTTTTGTTCGGTGGAGGGGAGATTGAGTTCTTCTGGATCCCTTCGACTATGCTGTCAATTCCCTGGTGTCCGTCCTGGTGCGGGGATCGGTATTGCTGATGTTCTTGCAAATAGGAGCTGCTACGAAGCCCGCCTAGATTAGGACGGCTAGGCTTTGCTGTTGGCGAAGTCTCAGCCATGATTTCTGGAGGCGTGAGGACTTTTGAGTCTTTGGAGTTGTGGTGGTATTTCTCTTTGCTGTCAAGAAATCGGGGGAAATGGTCACATTGCATGGAGGGGTTAATACGTCGAGGTGCCACGGCGCTTATCTAAAAAGGGGCAGGGGTCCTTTTATGCATCAGTGACATAACTTTATGCACGTCTCCTGGCGATCAATGTCACTTTGGTTCCTGATGCATACTTGAGTACTTGTTGTACGTACTCTGTACAAGAGGGGAATTTGATGAAATGATGTGAGAGTATTTTCTATTATGTTCAATTCTAGTTCATTTTCCACACACCCTAGTTGGCTAGCGCATTGAAAGAGGCAGAAGATCGGAAAATAGCACTTCCTCCGGGGCTCTGGCTGTCTTTCCAGCCTCTTCATTATTGCCTGAAGTTGGCGGTAGCCAACACCTCATTCCGGCAACAGAATGTGTTGGACTTTTCAAGGATTGGTCAACCCTTAGGCATCTTCTGGTCTTCCGTATTTTCCTTACTGTCTATCTTGTTGGATCATGTGTTTTCCTGTCAGATTCGTGGAGTTGCCTGGCTCAGGATATGGAACACCAACAGGAGGGATTTATATAGCTAAACTCCATGTCGTCGCTCTAACAATAGCAATCTTCAAATTTTTAGTTCTTTCCATGATACAATCATATCTTTAAGACAGAATCATTCTTTTCACTGTGCACAAATCCCACCATGTCTGGCTCTCAGGGATCACCATATGTCTTGAGTGACCATGAATCTGATCAAGCGTCTGAGCTTGGAGATGTCCCTGTAGCTATTGACTCGAGTTCAGACTCAAATTCAAATTCCGATGAATCGGAATCCGGCTCGGAAGCAGAGCCAGAATCGCAGCCACAACCAGTGCGTCAAACCTTATACCAGCGTATTCAAGCAGTTGTTGCTCGTACCAGGGCTCAAGAGGAGCGAGAGAGACATGAACTTGAAATTAGAAGACAAAGGGGGGAAGAAGAAGGGAGTCCAGGGGATGACAATAATGATGTCGATTCTGATATTGATAGGCGAAACAACAATGTCGAGTCGAAGAGGCGGTGGCTAATGACACAAAGGCTGATCAGTCAACTGCCAGCCATCCCCCCATCCTGGGAGAGACCAAAAGATTTTCCTGCACTCCCTACTCTCGCCAATATGGCAGAGAAGGAGGTTTTGAGGCAGCTGAAGAATGCCGTCAGCGGTAGTCAGTCAACTGCAAACTACTGTTGTGGTGGTAGCTTTCCTATCCTTGAGCTTGAGACGGAAGAAGAGATAGAAGATGATTCATCTTCAGAAGCAACAGCCTCACCGGTGGTTGTCCGATGGGATAGTGCAATAGGGGGGAATACCTCACATCGAGTGCAATTTCCGTTACTCGTTGAAAGAGATGACCGTAGTCTTGATTTATCACATGAGAATTCCAAGTCTGACTTTGACTCTTTAATTGATGCATGTTACTCCACAGGGCTAGGACAAATCGATAGTTCTCGATTCTCTACTGACTTCTGCCCCCATAGCAGGGGAGTCTTGGATATTATTAACCAGGTCTTGTTGCCTGACTTAGATGCTGCTCAGCGAGGCGATAGTATAAAGACTCGAGGAGCAAGAGCGCGATTACGTTGCCTTACTGCAAGTTCACCTTTCGAAATCGAGGCTTACCCCTAACAAATGCGCGCAGATCTCAACTCCTGAGGATTATAATTCATACCCAAACATAGATCCAGTTACAGACGTATCATCATACTTGGGGACCTTGCTTGTATGCTTGCCAAATGCCCACGAAGGTTAGAATTTCTTCCGTCTCCTTCGAACAATACTCAAGATGCGCAGGTGGTCAGCTTCAAGTGGAATTCAAAGGACACTCTACATTCTTTGAGTGGGACGACATGTCCTCTGATAGCATTCAGTGGGCAGCATTCCACAAAGACTGCGAATTTGCAACGAATCGTGTAGAAAGTGGTGAGCAAGTAATACTAACATACAGTCTCCACTCCATGGAATTTGACAACGTCATGATACCCAGCACCCTCGCAGATACAACAACCACACCGCTTTACGCAGGAGTGAAAGAAGTACTAGAACAAGGCAGGTTCTTAGAAGAAGGTAATGGTTTTCTTCATTCGCCCTCCAAGATCATACTAATATGATCCACAGGATGTACGTTTGCATTCTACTGTAGACATCAGTATTTTCATACTCATGCCCAAGCAAATCTCAGACTCCCTCTAGAACTGAAAGGCATCGACGCAACCATCTTCAGTGTTTTCCAGACCTTAGGACTTGCTGTATCCGCCCATCCCGTGCTCCACCAAAAAGACCTTGCGGCCTACCCACTCGACCTTGTAAAAGCAGATCCAACATCCGAGTATGATTCCGAGGGAGATAAAGTCACAACTCGCGGCGAGCGTTACACCTTTGGTGATAGGTTCCAGGAGCTTTTGCTTATGAGTGTAAGCGGCGAGGTGTCCCAGCACGAAGCAGTTTCTGTAAGTTCCCAGTTTTCGAAAATAATTTACACTCCCTGCCGCAGAGCTTTACTAATTTGGGGCAGCGTTTGAAGAAGAAGTGGCCGATGAGGAGACGTGCAAATGTGATTTGGCTGAATGAGCCGTCTGAGCAGGGATGGGAGGTTGCGATTGCGAGCATGGAGTATAAGGCTCAAGGGACAGCGACAGCGAGGGTTCGGGATGGGGACAACTTCTTTTTTGAGGGGAGTAGAAGAACTCACTGCGTACGATCTCATGTCGCTGTTCTAATCGAGCTTCCGAGAAGGAAGAAGCGGCCTGTCACATTAGGTCCTGCGGAGATATGGTGAGCACAGTGTGCTGCTTTAGATCGACCTCAAGTATCTGCTCTGAAGTATATCCTCTATCAACTTATCGTCTGGCTTTCCCATTATATATCTCTTCTATGGTGGTGGCCTCCGCTTCTCCCTCTCATTACTACTTGTATGGTAAGGGCTATTCGTGCAGCTCGTTGATTGAAGTTCCCTTTATCATACTGGGCAGCTATCTCCTATATTTCAGTTAGTACATAAAAGTGGTGCCGGCCATACCATTCAATGTGAACAGGAAAAAGTACAATGTGTATGATTCAGATGGGGCACTTGCGTCTTTCTTCGTTACTGCGCGCTTAGTCCTGAGCCTGGTAGAAAAGGTAATGATCATTGAAGCCAATAAACGAGAGATGTTCATCAAAGTAAAACTTTCCGTTGTGATATTATATAACAGATCATCAAGCAAATCAATAATCGACTATGATTTATCTGGAGCACGACAGAAAAGAAGTAAAGACACTTTCAGGTTGACAAGGAAGGGATAGAAGTGCTAAGCATCATAACAGTAGTTAGAACTTCACTGATATGTCCCCTAAGCTCTCCACAGCGGATACCAAAAGTACCTTTTCCTCCAATAGCCACCTATCCAGAGCTCAACCGACCCAATCCATAGCAAATCGCAGAGCATCTATTAAGATTAACCTGCTTACAAAGCTCCCCATGCATTCAAATTTTGCTTTGACGCACGTCTCATACCTTTCGACCAAAGTTCCGCTGCAGACGCCAATAGCAAGCCACGGGAACAAGCCGTTCTGTCGCAAATACGAATCATGGCGAATAGTGGTCGGGAATTTGTTCGTCGGCGTTCAGCTCGGGGTTTTTGTTGCACGTCTCATAGCCTTTGACCAAAGTTCCGCTGCAGTTGTAGACTGTTAACTATTGGACAAGCCGTACGAAGGAGGGATGAATCATCACTGGACTAGTGATGGGGAGCTTGCTGGTCGCCGTTGGCATCTGGTTTGTTGCACATCTCACGTTTTGCAGATGTAGAGAAAAGTTCCGCTGCAGACGTAGAGGATACAGTCTATTGGATGGATAGGAGGGAAGGGACGATGATTTGTCAAGATCAATATGTGAAGCAGGTCGTCAGGCGGTGGAAATCTGCTTTTGTTGCACATCTCACATTGTGTCAAAGTTCCGCGGCAGATATTACGTGTTTACTATTGGACAGGCAGCATAAGAGAAGAAATGAATCATTACAATCAATGGTTTGAGTATCAGCTTATTGGTGCTACAATGTTGTTTTGTTACACAACTCTCATCATCTGTGCATGTTGATCAAAGGCCCATTACCGAGTTCAGCTACATGCTATTGGACAAGCAGTACGAAAAGAAAGTGGCTGATCCATCCCAGTGGTCCGGAAACCAGATGGTCGGCGTTAGGAATATAATTTTTGTTGCACATCTGAGAACGTGCGTTCTCTGTTGACCAAAGTTCCAGTGCAGACGAAATCCTTGGCGCGTGATGTGGAGCGCGCATCGCTCCTCCCGCCCGCGAGGCCAGATCAGATCAGACGAGAAACACGACTGGCGATTGGGGATTGGCCGGTTCTTAAATCCTGTTGGCTGTTGGTCGTCTCCTGCGTCGCATGTCGCGGCCGTTGCTCAAAGACTCGGCTCTCCTCAATGTTCCAATGCAGATGTCAGGCCTTGGCATTGCCCGAGCATGTAATGGCCCAGGGCCACGCAGATGTTGTAAACGTGCATTTTGCGCAAAACTCGGGGACGATGCTTCTCAATCATTATTAGCACGTATCGACACGTCAATCGTATTTGCAATGTATACATGAACACGCTCGCCTAGCACTCCATTTCCGAATTCAAGCTAGGCGTTGTCGCAGAACCAATCGTATCAACAACCATAACCTCTGCTGGCTGAAATATAGCGGCCTCAGTAAGCTCGTATATACAGATTAGAGTGTTAACCTTAACCAAGTCACTCTTGTATCAGGTAAGTTGGAAAAAATAAAATGCTGCAACTCGATTATGGGAAAAATTAACATCCGCGGTTTCGAATCCTGCTCCACTTTTCTCGCCTCGCCTAAAAAGGGGTGTGCCATGTTTTGTTTTTTCCCCCCTTACTCCTATAACGGTTCACGTTGCTAGGCATGTACGCAAAATGGCCGTGCGTAGCAGAAAAAGAAACATGCGGGAGAATGCTACTACAACGACTGCGCTTCCCTATGAATTGTCAGCCACAATAGTCGTTTCACAAGACCGTACCAAAGATTGCAAACTGTGCCAGCCATACCAGCCAATCAGTCACTAACTAATTGCATCACTTACATCACATCTATACATCACATCGAAACCCAAAATTGCGGAAGTATCATAGTAAATCATTTCAAGACGTGTCCAAACTCATATCCCATCCTATCTCATCCGTATCTTCACATATATTACATTCAGAATTAATATCTATACCATAGATATAGTTGACGCGCTGCACAAAAATATCTCCGGTATAGAATGAATATATCTGTCCTCTGCCCAAATCGTTTCCATGAACACTGGCCAAATTCATTCCTCTTCCCCGGTCCCATCCGAAGGCTTCGAAAGCGGTTCATTAAGCTGCTTTTCTAAACCGCCTAATAAATCTGGGAAGTCATCGTCCTTATCCACTACCAATTTTTTCTCCGTCTCTCCATTCTCTATCTCTCCATCAATTATATCATCAATCGCTGGTTCCTCTTTCCTTTCCTCGACATTGTCCTGTTGGATTTCTGCTGTAGGTTCAGATATTGGCTCCGGAGCTGGGGGCGTTTCTATGATTGCTTGTTCAGGCTTCGAGTCTGGTTCTGTTTCTGGTTCGGTCAAAATCTCTGGTACCGTTTCGGTTGCCGTCTCGGCTGCGGTCTCGGTTGCCATCTCAGTTGTAATCTCAGTCGCAATATCAGTCGCAATCTCAGTCGCAATCTCAGTCGCAATCTCAGTTGCTGTCTCGGTTGCCATCTCGGTTGCTATCTCTGTGACAGTTGGTTCAGGTTCCAACTCTGACACTGGCTCAGACACTATCTCTGCGACCGTTGGTTCAGGCTTCGATTTGGTTTCCGGCTCTGTTAATGTCTCTGTAATAGTAGGCTCAGGATTCGATTCTGGCTCTGGCTCGGTCATTGCTCGTACAGGTGAAGATGAGGTGATGTCAGGTTTGTCATTGGCCTTGTCAATGATGTCAAGCAGCATCTCTTCCTCTTCAATCTCCTCCTGCAGCACTTCCTTTGCAGCCTCAACCTCAACCTCCGTTGGGGCGGGAGGAGGCGATGGTAGAACGGTCGGTGCTGCTTCGGCAAGCTCTTCTCTCATTTCTTCCTCCAGTTCTTTCACCTCATCTTTTATCGCATCCGCCTCCTTCACCTCGCTGGGCTCCATAACGACATCTAGGATACCTGCATTGACTGTGGGTGACTCAATAGGCGATGCCAGTGCAGAAGTCGTCAATGCGATATTCTTCAGCGGACTCCCGCTCTTCGCTTCCTTCAGTTCTGGCTTTTGAATGTGGAGTAATGGAGCTATAGGTGCAACTTCACTACCTACCATCTCGATATCTGGATTCACAATTGGGGCATTCTCTTGAGGTGTTTCGAGATCGTGCTTGGTAGGCGAGGAGGGCTGCGTTTCGTTTTCGTCATTCTCGTCATCACCAGACTCAGAATCAGAGTCGTGCATTGAACTTTCCGCCATCTCCGTGTCTTCGTTCAACGGGACCGAGCTAGACTCATCTTCTTGCTTAACACCCTAGTCCAGATCAGTATGTACGACCACAAGATACAAAGATAACTCACATCAGGTCCATCCGCCACAGGAGCAGGTTGCGGGACTCCATTAGCATCAAGAACCTGCGGGATATTAGGAGGAGGCCCAAGCTTCTGCTTCTTCTTCCCTCGCCCAGGTCCTTTCGATTTCCTCTTCGGCTGCCTTTTCGGAGGTATGGGTAGCGGAGCAGCATCCCCTACTACTACAGCTGGGTCTGGAACAACAGTCTGTGAAATTACCTCTCCCTCAATCTTTTGCCCTGACTGCACAACCACATTCTGCACATATTCGTTACCCGCCGCATCGATTCGTTTGACCGTAGCTTTCGTGACCGTTGGAACCGCAGCAGCAGGTTTGGCAGAGACCGTAATTAGACCTTTCCTTCGCTTGGCTAGGTATTCTACATCTGGGCCTTCCATATGCCGCGGGATTTGTTTCCATGCTTTTGCGGTAAAGCCTTTGTCTTTCATCTCATCATCTTTCTTCTCCACTTTCTCTCCTTGTACTTCAGTCTCGACCTCTTCCTCCTCTGCCGGCGTTGGCCGCTTGTATATCCTTCCCGATCTTGCGGCGCGTAATAGATCTTGACTATGTTGTGGTAGCATGTGCGAGTCTTTAGGCATCCCATGTGGCAGCTCAACAGCCCATATATCATTGCTGGACGAAGTCGTGTCCAGAGCTGGCGGTGGCACTACCGTTACGTAGTCGCGGCGCCAATGGCGCACTGGAAGGCCTTCGTAGATATCATGATCGAAGGCAGGGCGGGTTTGACGCCGGTTCTGCGAGCGATTGTACTGTGCCACATTGTTAGAAGCTGCAAGTGTATAGAGCGCGCGAGAAAGGTTTTCAATTGAAACCTTTTCGAGTAAATTGGCTTTCCCGGTCTGACTCTTGATCGTTTCCAAGGAAGAGTGCAGCCCAATCACTCATTCCCGAGGAGCTTGAGGAAGCTTCAGGCTCATATTTGATGTTTTGAACAGGTGTCGCAATTGAATACAAGGTCTCCTTTAAAGCGAATCATACTCCCTGATTCAATTCTGGAACTACTGAAATAGAAGATAGAACTTACACTTGGTGCCATAGTGAATCGTGATGCGCCTTTTGCTCTAGACTAGATCAACAGTGCATGCGCGTTTTGGTTTGGGGGTGGAACTGTTCCGAGCCACGTCGGAAAAACGAAAGCCCGATGCCAAGTCTCTGACCTTCAATTAATCCGGGGAAGTGGAGGCGAAGGGAGCAGATCGTAATAGACTGTTTGAAGCATAAAACTCAGTGAAATAAAGAGTGTACATCTTCTATCACCTTGGAGTGCGATGAAATCGGACATGGGCAGGTACTCTATTGCATGGATTCCGGGACCATCTACGCCTTTAGGATAGAAAATGTCAATAATAAATTGTGTTCGCCCTCGCCCGAATAGTGCGATTCTCGTAGGATTAAGTACATTCCAGTAAAAGAAGTGAGCCATTGGAGTAATAAGATATTGAGCCAAGGCAGAAGGGATTGAAGTATTTCAAGTCTGAGCTATTCAAGTGTACACGTTCAGAGAGTGAATCCTCCGTAGTTGATCTCGGTATATTGATCTCAACCCTTCAGGATCAGTTTCGACTTCTAGTATTCCAGAAGAACTAATAGATATCAACTCTACTGCCACGCTGGTTCTGCCTGGCTTCCACAAACCCTATTTTGTACAGATATATTACAAGCTACCACGAATTCTTGTCTTTCGTTCTTGTTCAGATGCCATATCCATTCACAACTGTGGCATGACTACTCAATCCCAGCTGCAAGAGTCAGATTTCGTTCCTCGAGCGATTTTGAATTTCATCAAAACTTACCCAGTATCCTTCTGTCGTACTATATCGTTTCTTCGTCCACCTTGCTTGCCCTATATCTCATTAACTCCAGATACAAATGTAGCGCAAAACTTTAACATACGGATTTTCCACCTTCCACCACCAATCGATCAAGTTGGAAGAACTGGCTGACAACCGTTTGTCTCTGTGACTTCTGTCAACTTGCAATTCCCATGATTCATCTGTCTATCCGTATGAGATAGTTACTGGATAGTTCCCGGTCATTTCAGGGCCTGGTAGATGGGATTGAGAAGCCACCCAACTTCAACTCTACCCACCCAAGGCCCTGAAAGTCAACCGAGATGTAACCTTCAACATGTTGTTCCGCGAGCCCAGCATACACACCTTCATAACTTGCAACTCCCTGTTGCCCTTCTGCAATAATTCCTTGATTGTCGCCTCATCTTTCAAATCTTTATTCTCCCGAAAGGAATCTCCCGCCCTCCGCTTCGCATATTCTCTAAAGTTGTATGCGGCAAATTGTTCGCCCTGCCTCAGTAGTTGCCGGTACTGTGTTCAGTCAGTCAGATATCATCTGGGTACATTCCGCAGGACAAGCACATCAGTGGCGAGTAGGAAGAAAACAGATGAAAGATTTGGGATCTAGTCATACCAGCGATCGGGCCTGGCGTGCAGTGTCCCCCTTGATGCCTTGAAGAGTTGACATGGTTGTTGATGAAGAATAGGTTGAATCCTAAGCTCCGCGACAAGTGACTGCTTGAAAATGTGTCGGGAACGACTTTTGGATGTGAAGGGCTTGGCAGCCGGGATTCCTGTTTTGCTTGGCGCTGATGATGAAGTGAAGCTTCATCTTTTTTTATCTGATCGCTTACATAATCCCTCCTCAAACCGGAGCCCTTCCTTCACCCCAGTCTCTCCCTCGGATTTCTCCCCCTTTTTTTCACCTCGCTTCGTATGTTTACATGCGAAGACTGGTTGGATATACAAAGATCCGTTTTGTTGGATGATGAGGCCATCCCAACCAAGAATTGCCTCTTCTGCACTCTATTCCAATGGTAGCCTGAACATGTACATGCCAATGCTATAAAATTACGCCACCTTCAGTGTGCAGTGAGTGGGCTGTGGGTGGTTGCAATATGTAACCTCTGCACCAGCATTTTCTCGCAGCCAAGCCGTCTATATATCTTGTCTAGCTTTAGAGGCTTTTCCTGTATCCAATGTGTCTAATCATTTACTATATCCACACTGTCAGCCTTCTCGTGTCCCCAGTAGAAAGCGGAGCGAAAAAGACAAGGCTCTCGATGGCGTGCTCAAGGCTAAACTAATGACAAACAGTTGACATTTCGACAAAACAATTCCGTCATTCTTCTATACAGCATCCTTTTGTGAACTTTTGGAAATCCTTCATCTCACTTCTCTCAAACCTCTTCATCACTTTCCCCCCAAACCTCGATATATTAATCTGCCATTTATAAACCGCAATCATGGCAAACTCTCCTCACGGCGGAGAACTCAAGTCAGTGCCGTCACTGGTTATCAAGTGGTTAAATTGACAAAATTTTACAGAGATCTTCTTGCACGAGATCTGCCCCGACATGCCCAGCTCACTGCTGAGGCCGAGAAGCTGCCCGCCATCGTACTCTCCGAGAGACAATTATGTGATCTGGAATTGATCCTCAGCGGTGGTTTCTCTCCTCTGGAAGGTATGTTGCAATTCCCCGTCATGGTGGGGTCACCCCGCCAACTTTTTTAACTTGCGCATTACAATACCAATGCACAACTATTTCTTGGTGAAAAGTTGCTGACAATGCTTCTTAGGTTTTATGAATGAGAAAGATTACAATGGGTATATTTAATTCGATCTGTGCTGGATAAACCAAGCTTACACGAAATAGCGTTGTTGCAGAGAACAGACTGGCAGATGGAAACCTCTTCAGCATGCCCATCACCCTCGATTTGGCAAAGGAGGCCATTGAGGAGCTAGGCGTCAAGCCAGGAGCTCGTTTCACTATCCGTGATTTCCGTGATGATCGTAACCTGGCCATCATCACTGTCGATGATGTTTACAAGCCAGACAAGTACGCTTACACCTCTTACCTTACACATGATTTATCTAACTTTTTATAGAACTAAGGAAGCAAAAGAAGTTTTCGGTGGAGATGCGGAGCATCCTGCTGTCAAATACCTGTTCGAAACAGCTCAGGAGTTCTACGTTGGAGGAAAAATTGAAGCCATCAACCGTCTAGAACATTATGATTATGTTGCTCTCCGCTGTAAGCTCTCCCGGTCTTTTGAAATTTCCTCGAACTAATGATTTTTTAGATACACCCGCAGAGCTTCGTCTACACTTTGACAAACTTGGCTGGTCGAGAGTCGTGGCCTTCCAAACCCGTAACCCCATGCACAGAGCCCATCGCGAGCTTACAGTCCGCGCCGCTCGATCCCGCCATGCCAACGTTCTCATCCACCCTGTCGTGGGTCTCACCAAACCTGGAGATATTGATCACTTCACCCGTGTCCGAGTTTACCAAGCTATTCTCCCTCGTTACCCCAATGGAATGGCAGTTCTTGGCCTTCTCCCACTGGCTATGCGTATGGGTGGTCCCAGAGAAGCAATCTGGCACGCCATTATCCGTAAGAACTACGGCGCAACCCACTTCATCGTTGGTCGTGACCATGCTGGTCCCGGAAAGAACAGCAAGGGAGAGGAATTCTACGGTCCATATGATGCACAATACGCGGTTGAGAAGTACAAGGACGAGTTAGGAATCGAGGTCGTCCCATTCCAAATGATGACCTACCTCCCAGACTCCGACGAATATCGTCCAAAAGATGAGGTCGCCGAAGGAATTCGCACACTCGATATCTCCGGCACAGAACTCCGCAATCGTCTTCGCACAGGTCGCGAGATCCCAGAATGGTTCTCCTACCCTGAGGTGGTTAAGGTTCTTCGTGAATCGCATCCTCCACGTTCTGACCAAGGTTTCACCGTCTTCCTCACCGGATACCAAAACAGCGGCAAGGACGCTATTGCCAGAGCTTTACACGTTACACTGAACCAACAAGGAGGTCGTTCAGTATCTCTCCTTCTAGGCGAGACCGTCCGCGCAGAACTCTCATCGGAACTCGGATTCTCCCGAGCCGACCGCGATCGCAACATCGGCCGCATCGCCTTCGTCGCCTCGGAACTCACACGTGCCCGCGCCGCTGTCATTGCCGCTCCTATCGCACCTTTCGAGACCGCACGCGCACACGCCCGTGAGATTGTTGAGAAATACGGTGACTTCTACTTGGTGCATGTTGCAACAAGCCTGGAACATGCCGAGAAGACGGATAAGAGAGGCATTTACCAGAAAGCTAGAAGCGGAGAGATCAAGGGATTCACAGGTGTGGATGATCCTTATGAGGAGCCAAAGAACGCGGATTTGGTAGTCGATATCGAGAAGACCACTGTTAGAAGTGCGGTGCATCAAATCGTGCTCTTGTTGGAGGCCAAGGGACTTTTGGACCGTCTATGAATAGGCATTTTGATGGGCGTTGTTACTTGATGGCGTTAGATGATGGAAAAGGATATCATATTCAAAGAGAGAGTGCACAGTGTGTATGCATGTTCCTGGGTGTTATAGAAAGTTCTTTGTAGATAAGATAGCATGAGATAAACAAGACTTCATTACACCATGATAACTATTATTTTCAGTCTTGCAGCGATTTGGCAATCCCGACAAGCCCCATTGTTAGATATTTTGTCTGAATCTCCACCTGCAACTCACGTCTCACCTTCCGCTCCCTCTTTCGCACATCTAATTTTCCCTCACGGCGGAGGAAGTCGACCCATTTATAATGTATCTTTGTCCTCAGTTAATTGTTGGCCCTAGAACTTGCATTTAAACGAGGTAGATTGGCTTGGTGTGTAGTAAATTTTCAGTCTCCAATCCGGGCGGTGACAGAAAAAGTTTTGGATTTGCCCATTTCGTACCATCAAAGGAGGCCTGTGAAATTGAGATTAAGTAGTATCGACTGATAGTCTCGGACGCGTATAGTGATTACCTGCATCTCACGAAGTGAGTCCGGCATCATAGCTTGGTTATCGGGAAGGCAGTAGATCGTGCCATAGGTTAGTCAGCGTCATAACGCTGACTGGACTGCACACGGACTCTATACGGATTACCATTAGCTCAATTGAACAATAACCCGTCAATCCGCGGAGCCATGAACCTGTGAACCGGTGAACCCGCGGATGTCCTGGCATTATGTGCTAGAGTTATCAAAACCTTAGCAGCAGATTTTTGAGGCTGCAAATGAAGGAAAGGGGGCTCGCTTAAGACAGGGCTGGGCAGCAGGCAGCTTGGCCGACACATATCATCCTGCACTTTTAGATGGCTCAAAAAGTAGAGCAAGTAAAATTAGGTGGATTTATACTAGATTATAGTATTTGTATTGAGAAAACGAGAAAATTTGTTATTTAATTCATATGCCTCGGCCAGCCCACTTATATCTATGAGCGTTTCTTGGTTACATCACCATAATGGAGATGATAAATCTCCATAAACATGACAGCAAAGCTAGCGACGTAGCATGTTAAAATCTTCGGCGGTATAAATGTAACAGTAACATGACGTACCCCTGTACCAGGCTTTGTTTGTAATGCAGCTAATATAAGTCGTTCAAGCTTTATATAATAACACTGTTTCCACCACCTTTTTTCAATCTGTGAAATTTAAACTTATTAACAATGGCCAACACCCAATCATCTAGAGAGGCGAAGACCGAGTCTGAAAATGCTCCTATATACACACTCGCAGAGGGTATTTCACCAATTCTTATCACTTTGCAATACCATGGACTCAACTGATACTAACTTCCATTTTAAAGGACAACCATGTGGTGATCCCACGGCCTCCTTACAGATCCGAAGCGGCTTTGGAGGCGGCGGTCTTGCTCTCCTCCAAGATACGCAACTGATCGAGACCCTGGCTCATTTTTCACGTGAGCGTATCCCCGAACGGGTTGTTCATGCCAAAGCCGCTGGTGCTTGGGGCGAGTTCGAAGTCACTCACGACATGTCACACATCACCTCTGCTGCGTTCCTGTGCGGAGTTGGAAAGAAGACCAAAACCCTGGCGCGAATCTCCACCGTGGCTGGCGAAAAGGGGTCGGCGGATACCGTCAGTGATATTCGAGGGTGGGCTGTGAAGTTCTTCACCGAAGAAGGAAACCAGGACTTTGTTTTCAACGACCTCGTAGGCGACGGAAACTCTACCATATATTTCGTCACTCTAACTAGCTTTTAGCCGGTTTTCTTCATCAGAGATCCCATCAAGTTTCCATCTATGAATAGATCACACAAACGTCATCCACAGACAAACGTGCCTGATGCTACAATGGTAAGACATCATACTTGCTTTCTATAAGACTTGATAGCTGACATCAAATAGTTCTGGGAGTATGCCACATGATCACAATGATGGAAAGTCTTGTTGCTAACAAAAGAACTAGCTTTCATAATAACAACCAGGAAGGAATCCATGCTTTAATGCAACTATTCAGTGGTCGTGGAGTTCCTTCATCACTTCGCCATGTTAACGCTTTCAGCAATCACACCTACAAGCTAGGCAAGCCCGTGAGTATTTAGCTTCTATATCAACTTATATGTTTATCAAACGCTGATCCTGTTATGAAGGATGGTACTTTCAAATACGTCAAGATGCACTTCAAGCCTGACTCTGGTGTTGAAAACCTATCAGCCGAGGACGCTTTGAGACTAGCTGGCGAGGACCCAGATTACCACGTCAAAGATTTATACAATGCAATTGAAAAAGGCGACTATCCGATTTGGACATTGTATTTGCAAATCATGGAGCCAAAGGATGCGGAAACGTACCGCTGGAACATTTTCGATATGACAAAGATCTGGCCGCACAAGGATTATCCACTTCAACCTGTGGGCAAGCTCACTCTCAACAAGAATGCAAGTAGAGATTCCGGAGAATGAGGTGTTTGCTAACATCAAAATCAGCCATCCAACTACTTCCAAGACATAGAACAAGCAGCTTTCAGCCCATCGAATATGGTTCCTGGTGTTGCACCATCAGCCGACCTCAGTAAAAATATCTCAGAATCGCTTGAGAATAATTAAACTAACAAATGTCTAGTGCTCCAAGCTCGTATGTTCAGTTACCCGGATGCAGCTAGATACCGCGTCGGAACGAATTACCAACAACTCCCGTGCAACGCAGCGATCAGCCCGGTATATAACCCATACCAACGAGACGGGCCTGGATCCATCAACGGGAACTATGGCGCCGATCCAGATTACGTGCGGTCAAGCCTCAAACCAATCCGACTTGGTCCTAGGGATATCGCACACGACAAGTGGGTAGGACAAGTTGCTGCGTATACGTCTGAAGTGAACGATGATGATTTCGTCCAATCTCGTGATTTATGGCATCTTTTGGCAAAGCAGGATGGACAGCAAGATGTTCTCGTCTCGAATGTTGCAGGACATCTCAAGAAGGCTATTCCAGAGGTGCAAAGCAAAACTTTAGGTGAGAACCCACCACTGTCAAGATATATCTTTTGGTTGAGAGGCTAATGTAATTATGCAGAAATGTTTGCACGGGTTGACACTGATTTGGGAAAGCGAATCGAGCAGAAGATTGCAGAAATTAGCAAGAAATAGAGTAATTAATTAGTTACGAAATGCATTAGATGAGGATTATGACTATAAGCATCAGCAATTATATTAGCATTTTATTTACTATTTTCCAAATACTAGCCTCATTGTTCTATCCACAATTGATACCATATTGGCAATAATAGTAACAACAAGCGCTAAGTAACGACACATGGTGTAAAGTATAGCCTCAAGCATTCTGGTGGTACATGATTACTCTACAAAAAGCTCAACACTGAGAAACTTATACCTTCCTCACAATAAAGATGAGTTAATCTCTGGATGAGAAAGTATTCAAGATTTGTATGCTTGAAAATATCTCTAATATCTCCTTTGAACTTGTCGCATACTGAACTGATTTTGAACATAAAAATTCCAGAACTGAGCAGGTGCAAAATACCATCTCTCTATACGAATGGATGGTTACAGATTTCACAGTGTCGCCGATTTATGGAATACACCCTTCCAAGGAACGCACTTTATATTAAATCTATTGGAATAGAGTAGAAAAGATTTTTTAAGTATTGTGATCCATCTGAAACTCATAGCAGAACAAAATATATAGAAGAGTAGTGTTCAAGAAAGCAGATCTTGTTATGTAGGAGAAAATCACCTCGTTTGAACACCAAGATAGGAGGAAATACGATACCGCAATGTTCTCAACGTCATCAGCATTTTAATTCTGAACAAACTCGAGCCGGCCAGAGTGATATATGACTTCCACCTCGATTCCAGGTTGGATGCCACGAAGCAATCCGGTACGCAATAAAATATACATTCTCCGTTTGATTTAACAATTATGGCCGGCACTTTAAAACACCGCTTTCATAAGTCAAATACATATACCAACCTGTTTCTTCACGAACGGTGTTTCTGCCGTGCTTGTGGGGGTAAAGGTGTGCTTTCAAAGAAAATTTGATGTTGAACTTAGAAGTGCTCATTGAGACCAGTTACTATTCTTTACATGGGCGAATCCTTACACCAACGGGAGTGAGATGTTATTGCGGTAGGCCAAATAAGATACATGGGAGACCGGCTCATACCAAAACAATGTGGAAAAGAAGAAATCAGAAGTATGGTAGAAGTCTGAAAGGGACAGGAGCTGTGTCGGGAGGCACGATGGGAAAAGGAATAATAACGAAAGTTGCACATATTGCTTCACATATGATCAATCCAAATGATTGTGGAAATCTTATTTTCGAATGTACAAGCCCAGATCCGCCGCCTTGCACTTGGGTATGTAGCAATCCTCAACAAGCACCACGTCCTCGCGCTATCTCATTGTATAGATTCTCCAAGGTGAATCCATCCAACAAGTCACGCTGATGCAGAAGCTTCATTTCCGGCCAAATATTCCATCCATGCAAGATTTCTCCAAGTTCAGATTTCGATATCGACACAAGAATCCACCGTCACATCACCGAGGCAAAAAGAAAAAAATAAGATGGACAAGATATCCGGATAAAGATCCCAAACGCCTTTTTGCGAGATGGTTCAAAGGATTTTTGGGGTGCCACCATCTTCTATCCGTCCAAGTATGCTAGCAAGAGAGTCTATCTAACCCTCATTGTATGACCGTGTTGCGAAACCATGCATTAACCCCAAGACAAGACGAACGAAAGCAGACAATAATAATCTACTTTCTTCGGAAGGAGCATCCCTCAGTAAGACGTGCCTTTCCTCCTGTTGGTTGGCAGAGAACAGTCGAGCAACCTGCGCAGATGACAACGGTTTGTGCGTGTGAGAAGACAGTGGTGATAGTGAAGCAACCAGGGCACTTGACGTCCATGAAGAAAGAGCGGGGTGCTGGGACAAGGTTCTGGAGGGGTAGAAATGTCAGCACAACCTGTATTCCACGGTACGATGGGGTTTCGGTGCTTGCGACATACCTTTAGCTTATGCTTGCGAGCCTCCGCGGCTGCGGTTGGGTTAAGAAGATCAACGGCGAGAACCTATTCAGGCAGCACCACGTTAGCCTATGCACTCATATTCATCGAATCCATCGAGTTCTCCTGGCATCTCCTCCTTCTATTCTGCATATCGAGCTCTTTGTCGTCGGGGGCATCCCCATCTCTTTTTTCCCATCTCCAGATCTGTTGCTGAGGTCGTGTGCGTAATTTGCCTCCACCGCTCATTCCAAGTTCATCCACCAAGGGGGAAAAGGGTGGCCTTACCATTTTGACGATTTGCGAAGATGATAAGTATCAATTCGGATTGACTGACAGGTCTTTCGTCTGTTTAGTTGTTGATGACGGTAGAAGGCGAAGGTCAGTCGTTGTCGATGTGGTCGTGGAAAAAGGATGTCGCCTCTTTTCAAATTTTAGCGTGTTGTGGGATCTCGCTTACCAGCTTTAGGTAAGTGGGGCTGGATTGGATTGGAGACTGGCTTAGGGCGATCCGTGCTTGGAGGGGTTCGTATGTTAGGAATTATCTCAACAGCAACATGCGACCTTTACGAATTATATACAAAGATGGCAGCTCCTGTGGATGAGCGAGTTAATGTGCCTATAGATGACCCAAACGCAGATACTGAATGGTGAGGATCTTGCCACTGAGCGACGTTGCTACATGCTAACGAGTCAGGAATGACATCCTTCGCAAACATAAAATTATTCCCGAGAAGCCTCCTTCCCCAACTCCGTTAATCGAAGAGGCGATTATCGAGGGGCGGCGACTGGCACATGAAAACCGACTCGAAGGCAAAGACCTTGACGAGCTTGACGAACTAGAAGATTTGGAGGATGAGAACTTCTTGGAGAAATACAGGCAGCAGCGAGTACAGGAACTTGCTTCTCTAACAAAGAAAGCTCTGCACGGAACAGTATATCCTATATCGAAACCAGATTATTCGAGAGAGGTTACCGAGGCTAGTGTTCACGGTCCGGTTTTGGTCAACCTGGTCAGCAGCTTGGGAACAAATATCGAGAGTCGGGTGCTAAGTGAGCTATGGAGAACTGCCGCAGCAGAGTTTGGGGAGATTAAATTCTGCGAGATCAAAGGTGACATGGCCATCGAGGGCTACCCAGATAAGAACTGTCCGACAATTCTGGTATACAACAAGGGCGATATTGTGAAGCAGGTAGTCACTTTGATGACTCTTGGTGGGGTCCGAGTAGGCATGCCACAGATCGATAATCTTCTACTTGAGATTGGTGCTATAAGGGACAATGATATGAGAGTTATGAAACGGAGAAGAAAGGCAGAGGATGAGGAAGAAGAACGACACGAGAAGGGCGGTATCAGAAGTTCGAAGAAGACAACTGTTGCAGACGATGATGAAGATTGGGATTAGACAGCCTGGCATGGCGTAATGAAGTTATGGTGTACAATTATGGCAAGTGTGCCGCAAGACTTTAGAAATATAAATGATACATATATGTGTGAAACATAGCTGGGTTTTTATTCTTCAGACAGTATCTCTTCTGCTTCGCATACTAGCTTCAGCGACTTTCAGAATGACTCGGGGAAAGGACATGCTATTTCTCTTCTTTCTATAGAAGAAGTTGAGGTGAGTCGTTGACAAATAGTTGCTCAATATTCACTTCATATCGTGCATTGCTAACATTGCATGAAGAGGCCCAACTTTATACAGTTAATCATTATTCTGGAGGTGCTCTTATAAGCTTCAAGCTTCACTTGTTAAACTTCGAATTTGTTTTTACCAAACCAAACTTTTCAAATGGAGAGGCATCACCTTCACTACAACGATCTTCTCTCATTCCAAACCCTCCATTCCTCAGGCTCAACCTCAAACCTAACTTCACCTTTCTTACTATCTACCCTCCGCCAACCAAACTTCTTGTCCACCAATCCAACCATTGCCTCGTTCACCTCCAGCATCTGACAACTCACTCCCTCCGTTTTCAACTTCTCAAACGCAAAATCGACACTCAGTCTCACCGACTCCGCCGCGAATCCCTTCCCTCTCCACTCCTCATTCAACATCACCCCCACATCCGCAAACCTTACCTTCTTCTTCTCACCCTCTACTTCCCTCTCAAACTCATCGATTCCTCCAAAGCCGCTGATACCAACGACTTCCACCTCGTCAGGTGAGTTAACAGCGGGCAGCAGCACGACAACAAGGTTTACGCGCGTGGGAACAGCGGCGGCAGCTGATTCCCGGAATCTGGTGATGGTGGTGAGGGCTTGTTCCGGAGTGATGGAGGTGGCCACGTCGTGCTGGGTGTTTCTTGGGTCGGAAAACAGCTTTGAGAGCGCGGGTGCATCGCGGGGCTCAGGGTTACGTAGCAGGATGGGCAGGGTGGGAGAGTAGAGCTTAGTGTCTAGGAAACCGGCCATGGTTTCGTTTCTAAGAATGAGGGAGCTTTCAAGAATGGGGAAGTAGATAGAGTCTATTGTCGATGAAAGCAAAGAGTGTTGGGAGAAGTTCAAACTAGAAAATTTGCTGTTCTAGTAGATATTTGTCCGTATTAAGAGTAAAGAATATTCTATACTTATTTTTATCTCCCACTTGAGATCCAAAGGGGATCCTATATATTACTTTTATTTAGTGCTGATGGACGCATTAAGCTTCAACTTCATGTTTATGTGAGTCACGGCTTATGTGGAACACGAGTAACCGGATTAGGAAGGCGACGGCTGCACAATACTATTCTTGTTAATATGTCTATTTCTCTAAAAGACAAAAGATCGCAATGGCGCTCAATTGATAATGACGAGGACGAGGAAGGAGCAATTGATGATTGGCTACATGATATCTTCTCTAATTCGTGAAAGTAACAATAATTCTTCGAAGTTATCGGAACCATCTAAATCTATGACTTTCTAGCAGCGTCTTTATGATGGATCTTAATATAAGGAAGGGAGAGAGTGCTGTTCCAAATTAGATCGAAGCGCTGTGGGGATTTACTGTTGAGTGAGGCGATGTAAATTCGCAGGTATTCGATGAATACTATATCATAGTAAACACCGATTCCAGTAAAGATGTGCCACCTATTCCAGTCATTAGCTGTGGAAAAAATATGGTCTCCATAGGCGTTTGTATGCTTACCAGCCATGGAACTCGGTCAGAAACCCAAGAGGCATCCCAACCACACCTCGCGCAGAGGTAAGATGCCCACAGAGATGCATATCAATATTCCAAAGTCCATAGCCACCTAAGAACGTGCCTATCACGCATCAATATATGCTCTAGCGTCACCCAGGGTAAAAGGAAACATACCGGCCCCGAAAAGCGCCAAGAGAGTACCCTCCTTCCTGACTTTGGGGTCTGGCACTTTACTAGATACCAAGTAAAGAAGCTGTCCGAACACTGAGAGAACCATCATCAAGAAGCAAAGTCTGAAAGCGGTGACATGACCGAGCATAGCATGTGCAAAAGACACGGCTGTGATGGTTACCGTTAATATAATCGCGAGCGACTGTTTTGCGGAGCCGACAAGAGTGATACTCAAAGCTCCATAGAGAATTCCTGCTGTTGCGTAGAGCATAGAAAACTCATCGACTACAATAGCCATCTGTTAGAAAATTCAAACGCAGTGGGTGAGGCCAACTGACTCATCTGGGTGAAGTATTTGGGGGCTGCGTGGTAGATCGCTGAACCCACGCCAACATAAGCTAGGAGAGCATAGCACAAGTTTACTACTGCATCATTGTTGTTCTTGCGGTTATTTGAAATGCCTTTGTATGCGAGAAAGACTGTGAAATTGTCAGAAGTGTCTCATGAAGCAATTTGGTGCAACGGACCATATCCAAGATTGGTCAGAGTGTTGATGAACTCTGCGACGTATGGAGTAATGTAGTAATCCTATATAATCAGAGTTGTCCAAAAATAAATCCAACGGCTTGAGACTAGACGAACCATTTCACAGAAGCTAGTTGCAGTGTCAGTAAGTACTCGAACATACGATACATTGACAAACAAACTTATAAGCCGATGTGTTTTCTCCCCATGCCGACACCCCTTCTATGTACGGCCAATTTAAGAAATGCATAGCTGCGATATCCAAAGCCAAGAGAGTAGTAATTAATCTGTTAGGGCCCTGTTCCAAGATATATTGATATTTTGAGGATGTTCGGGAAGTAAAGAGTGGATCAAAAAACGCGTTGTCTCAAGGCTGTGGACAGGGGTCAACAATAATAATATACAACGACTAGCAATTGGAGGATAACAACAGTAAGCAGATAATAGCTGGACAGCATCTGAATAATCTCTATAAATTTCAATACATTTACTGTATAGACATTGTGGTGATCAGTGTCTTGAACGTGATTAGCGGCAACTTGTCGTATCATCGAAGATTATCAACATGTCGTGTAATGTGATGTAAAGAGAAAACGACTAAGCTAGAAAAAGAATGAAGCCGAGTGCCCATTAAGAACTTACTTCCTGATCTTTGCATCTGTTGTGGACAGTAAACACTACTTGCCATCTTTCCTGGAGCTTACATTACTGCAGATTGCAAATTCCAAGAGCATATGAAGAATGTAACCTAATTTCTATGTCGGTACTTTCGTTGCAAGGAACAAGTCTGTCTAATCCAATATGACCAAAAGAGTCACTAGAATGCCTTGGAAATAGCATTGCATTTGGGATCTTAGTAAGACCGCAAAGAGGACTGGATGATTATGGTCGGTGAACGTTCCGTAGTAGGTATATGCCACAACATAAACAAATGGCCCACGACCCCTAATGTCGGGGCTTTTTGCTCCAGCCTAGAGTTTTATAGACTTTGATACCCACTATCATAAACAACAGCCATTAAAAGGTATTTCATCGTATCCGCTCCATATAAAGTTCGAGTTGCATTGGCAGAGAGGAAGCTGGTGGTGGGTACGTACCCCGCCAGATTAGCCCCCCACCTTGTAAGATGCCATTCCTACATGCTGGCAGATATTGATGTGTAATCCCTATAACAAGGCACACTCCTCTGTCTTTCACCATGGTGTCTGGTAGTTGTACATCTCGCGTTGCAGGCCTCAGCAAACTCAGAACAAAAATCTGAAGCTGTCATCCTGTGAGATGGATAGCCCTTTGAGCAGCACATCAGGCACTCCTGAGTCTGATTGGTCGGATCGTGTAGCTCCAGCATCAGGTTTGACCTCCCTCACCTATGTTACTATACCTCTGAACCCCATACTCATTTCTCCATAGATGCCAAATACGATAACGATAGTTTTAACAATGAGGGTGATGTGGAAGACATCAAGGACGAGGATATCATAGCTGTTGTGGGAACCACAATAGTGAGCGGACGACCTACCGATCCTGCAGATCAGAAGCCCTCAGGAATCCGATTTAATGCTATATCAAGTCTTGCAAATGACGTCGCGGAAAGGTTCACTTTCCAGGTTGATCGCAGACCGGCCTATTTGAAATCTTTGGATGCCCCAGGGCTTACCGATGTACGTACTGTTACTATTACCTACACCAAAAGATAGGCTGACATTGACCTGCTTCTAGTCTGCAGACATTCCTACTCTATATATCCTCATATCCACGCTGTCGGGCGTGCAACTTGCGGCCGAATTCTTTGATAATCTGCTATATCCGCTTCTCTGGAAGATCGGCTTCAAAAAGGGCAGCCACACTGTTATATGGACTAGTAACGCAGATTCCGTGAAAAACTTCGCGAAGGAAGTACTGTTTCCAAATGCGATCCGAGGCTATCGACAAACTGTGTTGATGCTCAGTGGTGATGGCGGCACTGTGGATATAATAAATGAATTGTACGAAAGTAAGGACGGGTATCAAAAGAGGTCAGTGTTGAAGTTCCCTTTGCCTTTCTGTGCTTGCTAACGCAGCCGGCAGTTCTTATGTAAAGCCTACGCTTTGTTTATTTCCACTTGGAACGGGAAATGCTTTGTACCATTCTATACACAGACCGCACGCACTACCATCGATATATATCCAGTCCCTTCGAACTTTCCTCACCGGCACACCCGTTCCCCTTCCCACATACCGAGCGACATTCTCGCCTGGAGCGCGGATTCTGTCCAACCAGGGGCAAACACAAGCTCCTATTCCAAACAATGTGTTGTATGGTGCTGTTGTAGCATCATATGGATTTCATGCAACTCTTGTGGCGGATTCTGATACACCGGAGTACCGGAAACACGGAGATAAGCGGTTCGGCATGGTTGCTAACGAGCTGTTGAACCCGGACGAGGGGAAATCTCTACCACATGCTTACAAAGCCGAAGTGAAAGCTGGCTCTGAGGATGGAGCTCTGGAGGTGATTGGAGACGGTGAACATGGCTATGTATTAGCCACGCTGGTTTCTAACCTGGAAAGAACATTCACCGTTTCACCAGAAAGTAGCAAGCAGTTGAATGGACAACTTAGACTGGTACAGTTTGGTGCCTTGGATGTAAGTCACTGTATCACAATAAATCACGATATGTTCTAACATAGATACCTAGGGGAACGGTGTTATGAAGGTCATGGGAGCAGCTTACCAGAAAGGGTCTCATGTTCAGTTACCAGAGGTACTTTATCGTCAAATCAACACATTGCAGATCAACTTTAAAGAAAATGGAGAGGATTGGAAATGGAGGAGATGCTGTATTGATGGGAAGATTGTTGGTATTGAGGAAAATGGTTGGATGAAAGTGGAGATGGTGAACCGAGGGGAAGAAGCTGTTGATGTCGTAATTGAAGCAAACCCTTGAACGGACTGCTCTAAGCCTTGGTCGACTGCTGCACACCTATCTCACACAGATTGCTCGATATATGTTAGAAGATAACAATAGAATTCTTAGATCAATATCAAAGACTGGATGTGATTTTTCAAATAAACGGAACTCTACAGAGTACTACCACAGAAATTATAGGTGATATCGGGAATCACCTCGGAAGCTGAAGCCGAGCCGATATCGCCAAGACCCGATTCCCGAGCTTCAATGGTAGAACGCGACTCGTGAGTATTTACTCCGCAGTCTTGACATTTACCTTATTGATTCAAGTTCTCGAAGTTTTGTAATTTAGCTTAAGCAAGAATTGATATCTCTATAGAATGGAAGAGGATTCTCTTCCGCTTCCCAAGCTGGCTTGGAACGCCTCTACAGATTCATTCAGCCATGAGAGGTCGCGTAAACGCGTCAGAATCACTCCTCCACCACCCTCGAGTGATCCGCCATTGTTTTCAAGTATGTCGTTTCTCGCGCGTCGGAATTTAAGTATTTGATCTGGTGGATTGCTGACTATATTGGCAGGTGATGATGACCCATCCGTCGACAATTATACCGGAGGACGAAGGAAAAGACAGTTTCGAGGACCATGGTACGATCCTCAACCAACTACGGTGGGAAATAAAAAGCAGAGAAACTTTAAAAGGCAATATGATAGTGGCGTGTTTCTTGGGAGCGATGGCACCGATATGGATGACGGGATGGACGAATCTGAGTCGGTGTATGCAAACTTAGCACTGAGGCAATGGAACTCGAGCCAGAACACCGTAAAGCAAGAACCCACTGCAGAAGACCTCGTACGCCAACATATTGAGCTATGCCTGGAGAATGGGAATGAAACAATTGAGTAAGTTTAGTGGACCAATTTGGTTGCGGACGGAGCTAGTAGGATAAATTAGTGGCGTACGGTTACTGATTGTGATATCACCAGTTTGTCATTTCGAAGTCTTACAACACTTTCTAATGAAACCATACGACCCCTCTCCGCGTTCACACGCCTCCCTCCAGTTATTGAGGATGTTTTTGAGAAACTGGAACCAAGGTTGAAGATATTCTTAGCTTCCAACAATCTGACAACATTGCCCGAGGAGCTTTTCAACCTTGATCGCCTGACTGTTCTCAGTTTGCGAGGCAATAAGATCTATGAGCTTCCTTCAGCAATCGGAAGGCTTCGCAAACTCAGAGAGCTGAACCTCTCACAAAACGGTCTACAGCACCTTCCTTATGAGATATTAGATCTCTTCTCTATCGACAGCAGGTTGGAGAGTTTTCAGATTCATCCAAATCAGTTTTACGAGCCTCAGCTCCCACCAAGCAAGGAGATTGAAGAAGAAGATGAGGTGCCCCAGTACAAAATTGGACTTGGAAACAGGAGTCGACCACGAGCTGGCGCGATTTGCGGCATAGTCCCAGATCTTTCAGGCCGACGGTGGCATCCGCAATGGAGAGCTCGATATAAAGCTCGCACAGAGATCAGCTATCTGGATATTAACGGTGCACATCTGCAAGGCCCAGATCTTTCAAGGCAAGCCGCTTTCGGATCGCGGCAGTTCCCTGATGGTATTCCTATGGCAAATGTCGCCGATATCCCTAAATCGCCTCCTGTGAGAGGTGGGCCGGTAAGTTCTTACCCGTACTTTTCGTTCTCCTACATCAACCCGTAGATTTTTATGACGTTCTCCGAGCGATTTGAGAGCTATAGCTAATTTGACGAAACAGGTCTCACGCGCCCCATCTCTCCTAGAAGTAGCTCTCAACGCATGGTAAGCCATATCTCCTAACATATCCTTCCCTCCCCACCAATATTTTACTCGTCAAAAATGACCTGCAAAGCACCCTGCTACATTACGACTAACTCCATCCACAGTATCCGCAATCCAGATCTCCCACGTCTCCATGCCATGCTCCCAGATCCCCATCCCCCGTATTTTCCTACTTTGCTGGCCAAAGTAAATGCTAAGAAAGAATCCGGTGACACCAATTGCACAATCTGTAAACGCAGCTTTATCGTGGCAAGAACGGAATGGATAGAGTGGTGGGAGATTTCAAAGGCCGAGGAGCATCTGGTCAGTGCAGCTAGCCCCCTGAGAGAGATGGAGAATGAACGGGACGTTTTGGAACGCATGGTTCCACTGATGAGGAGGGGTTGCAGCTGGCTTTGTGTGCCCTGAAAGGGGAAGCAGCTCGGGGTTGAATGGTGATACTATGATTATTGACGAGTGAAAGGCACCGTCGATACAATGGCTTTCATATTGTATAGAATCTGTAAGTGTATCACGCAGTGTAATTAGCCATTAGGCGCCATATTTCCTATTATGAATCTACGGACAATATCTAGTCTAGGATAGCCTCTACCACTTCATTGCCTCTTTCAATCATCAAACTACAAGTGGTTACCATATTGCCCATATGCTTTTTATAACCTTTTCGCCAGCTGAACCTTTCTATGAATAGTATTAAATCAGCTATCGCTAAAATTTATCTACATAGCGGTATAGCACTACAATGATGACGTGAATATCTAGTTCGACACTGTGTATATAAATAAATGCTCTATTTTGTGCGTTCCCGCAGCTATGTGAGAAGAAAGTTAAATAGTCTCAACTACTCACGACTTGAGCAAGTTGTTCTGAGAAACACAACCTAATCTCACACTATAACAGCGGATACCTCGTCGGAAGAACTGACAGCCAAAGCGCACATAGATCCAACATTGAAATGTCTTGGGTGCAGAGATTATTGTGCGAAAAGGGAAAAAAAAAAGATTCGTTTTAGAATTGATATCTGCTGGTAGCTCGACTTGCAGGAGGACATCCGGAGCAATTAAGCAACGGAACCAGTCAAATGGGGCAGCACTCAACTGTCGGGATAGCTTGTTACGACTTTGAATATTTCCCTCCTGCATGTGTGTCTTTGTATCGAGACTTGTAGAAGAAACCCCGAAACTTCAGTTGCCCCAGATCCCACTTCACCATACGCCCACGCGAGTTTTGCTTGCTGGTTCTCTTACTGTGACCGATATAGGAGTGATTAGAGTATTGGTATTAGGGGAAGGTACCACCGGCTAGAGATTGATCAGACATTTAGCGTTCACCGGCGTACCCAAATACCTTTTCTGTTTTGGTGGCACAGTTTGTAAGGGTTCTGAGGCTATTTATTGATAACATCTCGTGAATGTGATGTAGTCTACAATAAAGTACATGCTGGGATAGACAGGCACGTCTATATTTCAAATATTACAAAGGCATCGTCTTCGCTCAAAGCAATTGCAGCTAATCCAGTCCGATAGCAGTAAGGTTCATATCTGTTCCAAACTGATATATTACCGTAGGAATTGTAAAATATACCATGTACCACCTTTAACCCTTCTTTCTTTTATTTTCAGGCAAACGACTAACCCATTCTCAGTTGTCTAAACGCTCCCAGTAGAGGTTCGTTTCCAAATCCAGAGGGAAGCTCGAACACCACCGAACACACATGTCTCCGGTTTTCATCTTGCAAAATCAAGTCATGAAAACCGGTGAAGGGTGATGGTTATAGAAATCATAAATTAATTCACTTCTGGGAAATATTTAATTTGGGAAATATTTAATTTGGGAAATATTTAATTTACGAAATTTGACGATACCAGACAGTGGCACATACTCAACCTACAAAAACCAAAAGATGAGCATCACAACTTTTAACGGGAAGTGGATTACTTGGAGTTTCATATCTACACAAGTCTCTTGTTTTACTTAAAATAGAAACAAGAACGCTCTTGTTGTTTCTTTTCATCTTTCTCAACGCAGATCAGTGTAGCAATTGATGAAAATTGAAGACTGGGTAATTGTGGTCAATAGTATATGAGTCCAGAAGTCTTTTAACGCGATTGAAACAACCAGTTCATCATAGTGACTTCTTGAGATAATTCGAACGCATACAGTAGAGTAACTAGTATGTGTTTAGTGGAGACTACTTAACAACCGGCTCGATTTAATGAGAGAGTTATTTCCCAGTGTTGCTCTCAGTTATGGATAATGCCAAACCTTCCCTTTATAAAAATTGATATAAATCATCAGCAACCAATGGAAATTATCAAGAATTTCCTTTGGGTATGCTTAAATAATCACAATGCTCGACAAAAGGTTTATCCTCGCATTGCACGTGACGAGTCCATTGAAGTAGGAGAAGGGGGACTTTAAAAATTAAGGGAAAGGACTTCAAGCTCTCCGAGTGTACATTATGGCTTGGCTGCCCTCATATAAATACCATATCTTCAAGCTAGACAAGCTTGGAATCAAATGAAACAAAAACCGTCAAAATATGCAGACATGCCCCCTAGATTTATCAGATCGGGAGGAGAGTTGTAGGCTGCTGCGTCATCACAGCATAGCGGCGTACATCTATTATGTGGCAGATATTCGACGGCGAACTAGCCGCATTTGAATGTGACAGCCGCCTCTCGTTCAACTTTGGATGGTTCATAAGGCTGCTGTTGTCTAGCTCGCGCCTATAAACATGACAACGAGTCAGGTTCAGCGATCCTACGTCGCTCGGAAGGTTCTGTGCTAGAAGCCTTCAAATCGATTGAGATTGACTGGTCTATATCTGTGACTACCTTAAGGCATTTCACTTGCTACCGGTACTAAAGGCCCCGCGTCGCATGGGATTGCAAGCTTAAATTCCCGCATTGGCTATCGTGTAGCCTATGGATCGAGAGTCGCGCTTGGGATCAATAGTGTATAACCGGTAGAATACAATAATTGCTACTTTTCTTGGATATTTCCCGAGGTGTTTCTATCGTCGAGCACGTGGTGGCAGATTTATAGCTGTTACGCACGCGATTATCCTCAACCTTAATACTCTGCTCGACTGTTTTGCAATCTTCTATGCTTTCCGAAATATGGCATTTGGATTCTGCCCACTGTGTATTTGAGCTCAGCATATCAACATCTCCCAAAGATCTTCATGCGACCAGTTGCGACAACAGAGGTTGTCTACTTGAAATATAATGTTGGAACTGCATCTTGTGGGGGATAAGTCAAGGCTTTGATCTGTAGCTGCGTGAAGGCGACAATTACCTTGAACTGCCGTGGAGACGTCAATCACAAATGCTATGGAGCACAAGGTCTTGGTTCCTGAAAATCTGAGCCGATTTGTGCTGCTAAGGTACCGTAGAAGTGACAGATCGAACAGCGCCAATCGAGGGTGCAATCTTGTAGTTAATCTAGAAATGTCAAACTTGGTAGCGTTGGGCCCTTGTTTGGGTCAAAGGGTCGAGTAGGGAACTGTTTCATGGACTGCGTTTTGCTTGGTACGCATCGGCCGAAGAAGAACGAGCTAAGAAGAATAGCAATATTAAAATCCTTTGAGATTTTCATAGGGGATGAGCAGCTTGGCATCTCGTAAGTGTAGCCAGCCAGGTCGTATCGCGATTCCATGGAGATAGATATTGTGGCCTGAGCATATATGGATGGTGGTGCATCCATCCTGTTTATCTTGGCTTTTCCTTTGGTTTCCTCTTTGCTTCCTGTTTGTTTTCGTCTTGGGTGCGAATCTCTTTCCATGGAATATCCAAACGCCTGATCACGCTCCTTCAGCAGCAGATCGTTGTTATCTCGCAGCGTCGCATGCATAAGAAATGGTGTTTCTTTCAACCACATTACCCACTTTCTTTTTCTCGCACTAACAAAACATCGACTCCAGCACCCGCCGTGATAGGCTGCGACGGACAGTTGGTCGTTGAAGGGTGGATTGTTCCTGTAGATCGTTCCACGGATCGCCATGCTGCCAAGTTGCGGCTTTATATTCACCGTCATCGTGCGTGACGCTGGGAATCCCTATTCAGCCATCCGGTTGACGTTTTATGCTTATTTCATGCTTATTTCTCTTTCTCATATCCACTTCTTTACATAAGCATCGACTTTTACTTGGACGACCATTAAGCTTACCTAAGGATTTATAGTCTCCCGACGAATGACTAGCCGTAATCGGTAGTGTAGAACTTGTTATTAACGCCTTCAGATTTTTTAACGAGTTTTCCACCTCAAACCAATTTTCGCGCCAACTTTGCCGCCGTCTTGATTCACGTCAGGAACACATGATTCGTATGATTGCTTTAAACAACTGGAGTTTTGCATGGAAGCGTCGCCTCCCACCCTCGGCAAGTGGCGCCGTGGGTGCAATATGTACCTCCTCCCCCTTTCTCAGCCAAACTGGGAAGATGTTAAGAATTTAATGGAGTTGGTTCCACAACTCAAAGGGTGAATTATGGAGTCTCCCCGAGAATGCTCCTACACCGTCACTTACCTGTGGAGGCTCCATACACTGCACTACACATCGAGTCAGCTTCCCGTGCTGTACTCCACATATGTTGTAATTTTTAAATCCTGAGATATAAGTAGCTGTCTATCATTCCCCGTGGGAAAATGCCCCTTCTTCTTATCAACATCTAGAAGCCGAATCTTGTTTGCTCTTGTAGTTTTTTTGCCAATCCGATATACAAATACTTCTTCTAAACTCTTCATCATGGGGTTATTTGGCGGCGAAAGATACTATGGCCTTCGGGGTAACAAGTTGAATGCGGCGATCAACATTGTCGCGGGGTTGGATTTTTTGTATGTGATTTTCTGCGACTCAAATTGGACTCGTACCAATGAGCCCAGCTTCGACTCTTTTCCTATCTTGAAGTTCGTTTGGCTAACTCGTCCCAGCCTTTTCGGTTATGATCAAGGTGTGATGGGAGGACTCTTGACTCTTCCTAGTTTCGTAGCCAAGTTTCCCGAGATCAACACTATCATAGACCCATCAGACAACCAAAAAACCACCATCCAAGGTATCACAGTTGCCAGTTACAATCTTGGTTGCTTCATTGGTGCAATTCTCACCATGTGGATTGGCGATATTCTCGGCAGACGGAAGATGATTTTACTCGGATCTTCCATTGTTGTAGTCGGAGCTATCTTGCAATGCACTGCATTTGGTCTCACGCACTTGATTATTGGTGTAAGGATACACTCTGGAAACAACTGATCGGATTTCAGCTGACAATAAACAGAGAGTGATTACCGGCTTTGGAAACGGCATGAATACCTCTACTGTTCCCACATGGGCTAGCGAAACCTCTAAGAGCCACAAAAGAGGAAAGATGGTTATGATTGAAGGAGCCATGATTACTGGTGGTATCTGCACTAGTTACTGGATCGATTTTGCCTTCTCATTCCTCGAGCCTAGCCAGATCACTTGGCGATTCCCAATTGCCTTCCAGATCGTGTTCGCACTACCAATTCTCGCTCTTATCATGCCTTTGCCAGAATCGCCAAGATGGCTCATTCTTAAGGGAAAAGAGGCTGAAGCGGTCTCTGTTGTAAGTCATACGCAATTGCAGTAGTAATTTTAGCCTCGATCGAGTCCTAACATTATTAGATTTCCGCCCTTGACGATCTCCCAGCCGAGTCCAAGCGAGTCCAAAATCAAGTCCAAGAAATCCACGAAACTGTCGCCGATGCTCAGGCTACAAGCTGGAAAGATCTTACCAGCATGGGCCCAGAGCGAAACTTCCATCGCGTTGTGCTTGGTTACACTTCTCAAGTATTCCAACAGATTGGAGGATGCAATCTGATCATTTGTAAGCAACAAATTCCATGATCTCGGGAGCATCAGTGCTGACGCGATATCTAGATTACTCGGCCACTATCTTCGAACAATACATTGGTCTTGATGGTCAGACTTCACGTCTACTATCCGCCTGCACCGGCATTGAATACTTCCTCGTGTCTTTCATCGCAGTCTTCACCATTGAGTAAGTCCATTCTATGCCAATTAATGAATTTGTAACTGATTTTCATTAGGAAATTCGGTCGCCGAACACTCATGCTTGTTGGATCCGCCGGTTGCGCCAGTGCTATGGCTGTTTTAGCAGGAATGAACTATCTCTCCCAAAACGAGATTGGAGGTGAAACCCCTGGTTGGATCTCGTGTGCTTGTTTGTTCATCTTCAATTCTTTCTTCGCTCTTGGTTGGCTTGGAATGTCTTGGCTCTACCCTGCCGAGATTGTCCCTCTCCGTATTCGCGCACGCGCAAATGGTCTTTCTACATCTGCCAACTGGATCTCCAACTTCCTGGTTGTCATGATTACACCCGTTTGCTTCAGCAGCATTGGGTATGCTACCTACATCATCTTTGCTATGATCAACGCAGCTATCATCCCATTCGTTTACTTTCTCTATCCCGAGACTGCATACCGAAGTTTGGAGGAGATTGATGGTATCTTCCTTAAGAGTGACGGTTGGTTGAACGTTGTCAAGGTTGCCCGCAAGGAGCCACGCCGATACGGAAAGCACGGAGAGTTGCTGGATGAAGAAGAGAAGCCCGGAAACCAGCAGATTGAGAATGGTGGACTCTTCCCAGACTCTACATCTGAGAAATCGGCTACCGACAACAATGTCAAGGCTTGATCATCTCGCCTGATAGGTGGGACATGAGACAGAGTCGAGGAGGGACAAGAGAGGATTCGAACAGAATCAAATGGAACTTCTAGTGAAGGGTAATTCCTTCAAACCAGTTCCAGCTTTCAAATTCCCGTGAAGATATGGTCGTCAAGACGTCGGCCAAGAAGAAGAATTTACATTTGATACCCGAAGAAGTTTCCTATAAACTTTTTCCTTTATTGCTCGCTATAGAATATAGAACATAGACATAGACTAGACATTCTAAAATAGAAATTTCCGTCAGCTACCTTTATTGTATCCTTGAAACATGGTGTTGTAAATTGATTTTCAAGTATGAGATGTTTACAGAAAACTATGTCATTTCTCAGCTACCACTTTCTCTCCCTAATCTGACAGTGGTTTATAAATTAAAAGATGAGTAAATCAGCTTGAGCGAGATCACCCCTTCAACATACTTATCTGATGCCAAGATTAAGACGTCGTTGCCTGTGAACGTACTGGCGAGTCACGTGTTGTGTCGCGACCAAACCACACCGGGGAACCCACAATGCACGAGAACAACTCGGCACTAGTATGTCTTGTCGGTGTATGTGTGGTTTCATATACATGAATTTATGTATGTATGTATGTATGTATGTATGATTTCATATACTTCTGATTCATGTATACATGCAATGTTGCGTCAATTTTCCCAATCTGCTCCACATGCATGCCAACGCGACTCATACATTACTTCTAGAATCGTCTCGCAATCGAATCACTTGCTGCTGGGTGTAGGATAATAGTCACCTATAAGGAGGAATGACGACTGATTAGCTAATAGCCTGCGACGATAACACAATTCTATACGAGGAGGAAAACATTCAAACTACTTTATCAAAGGCTCGCATTTTTGATTGGCTATTCTAGCCCTTGTTAACGCTTAAGTAAGGGGTGCCAGTCTATCTCCAACCAAGGGGAATTTACTGCGGAGAAATCAGCAACCATGTTCCTGGAGTCAACACTTACATTCACGGGCACGGGATCAGAGCGTCAGAGACAAAATTGGTATAAAATACAAAGCGAAGATTTAGGTTTGCGCAATATTGTTTTCTAGATGGTCATGGGATTTCTAGCTGATAGCACTATCTGGAAATATAAAACTAAAAATGTCTGGCATTCTAGGTTATGTGAGGTACCAGATAGAACATCACGTTTAAGGATGAGAAGAGGATCTGAGAGGTCAACTTACCTTAAAGATCTCAGTTGCCCAAGGTACTACTTCAATGGTACTAAGTCCTATACGGCTTTCTTTGTTTGCTTGGAACATTGAAAGAATGGAAAAAAATTACTCCAGTGAAGATTATATCAGATTGAATGAACAATAGTTTCTGAATTTAACAATAGGAATGTAAAAGGCTTAACATTATGCCCCTTTATACTGAACAATGGTATTGTCCGCTTGAACTTCTGAAACTCTAGCTTTATAAACAGCACTCCCTCTTACGCTCATCGTGTTTCTTTCTAACAAACCACACAAACTCTAGCTTACCATCTACAGATCAAGCTCCCATCAACATATCCTCACTCAAACTCACTTACAAAGAACTAAAAAACACAGTAACAGGAATTTAACAGTGGGCAAGATGCCAGCTTCAATCCAGTTTGGAGAAGCAGAGTGGGTAAACAACCCAGTAAATCTATATATTGGGAACCAACAATCACCATTAAGACGACTTCATGAAAAGTCCTTGATGATCCCAACTACTCTCTATACTGGCAAGCAGATTACGCGACAAGATACCTTACACGCGCAGCAACTCTATGATCCCGCGATCATCTATGCTGGTAGTAAGATGGGATACATCAAAAACCAGTATGAGCGAAATTATCCTGACTACCAACAAAATATGATGGAAGATGCAGCCCAACAGCTCACTTCCACCGACTGCATTACACAGCAGAACTCTCACGCACATCTCCAGAAACAAGGTGATGCTGATTGGCAAGGCGTCATCTTCGGACAGGTGAACGAGAAATGGGAAGCCACTAATTACGCACAGTACTGCACAACAGACGAGTTTGAACCGATGCACATAGACTCGTTCACTATGGATCCATATGGTCATGAGTGGCTCCCATTCCAACCAACTCAGTTTGACATGGTATATCACTATGGGCCGATGCCAGTCGACGAATGGAGTAGGCTAACTGCGATTGACAGCACCTCCGGGCGGTCTCGAAGCGACAATCTATCAAGATTATCACCTATAACAACACCCACTATCAATCACCTCCAGGAGCCGGGATATTTCCAGACTTCTCCTCCAATCGCACAAAGCCTTGTTCGAGGCGCAGCTGAACACCATCAGGAACCTCAACAAGAATTCTCATATACCCCCAACGATAGTTACCACCCCACAACGGAACTTCGCATTGAAGAAGCCGTTGAAGTGGCAGATCACATCATGGGTGAGTATCGCTATCCTGTTCACGGTAAGACCGGCTCCAAGACTATTGAAGCACACAGCTACGAGCCGGAGCCTTCTGATACCCGCCGTCGACGTTTCTCATGCCCGAACCTGAGTTTCGTTTCGGAAACATCGCCACCGCGCCCAGCTATCCTCGAAGACTCTCCCCAGCCTTTGATTATGGAAACTCCGTACCTGCTACATCGACCATCCGCAGTTCTGCAAGAAGTGTCCACTGAGTTCGCAAATGAAATCATCGGTCTTCAAGAAGCAGCCAGCTTCTGTAATGGAAAGGCTGCTTTGAAAGCACGGAAAAAACCTGCTAGCGCCAAGAGGTATCGCAAGTCTCGAGCAGGCACTAAGAAGACGCAGCATGCAAAAGTATTACATGCGTGAGGCTAAAAGGAAGCCACAGGCTTTTAAAGACAACTTGTTGCTTGTATAGAGAAATATTAAGAGATTTTGCATACGATTTAGCTGTACACGGATGGTAAAACACTGTCGTCTGGATAAGCTATGCTCTATTATTACTGGGTCACCGGCGTTCGCATATTTTAGGTGAATATATTTGAGCATGTAAGATATATACTAAAAATTTGGGTAGTGCTAGTGTTATTTCCTCCCGACCAGACCACGAAATAGCTCTAAGAACACGAATAGGTAGCGAAAGAACCCAAAATGACAACCCTGGGAAAAACATATCGTCCCTATACCCATCGATTTTCCTTTGAAAAGACCAATAAACTCATAATGTCGTGAAACTCATAAATCATGTTTACCTCAAATAGTTCAGCTTACTTCTCCCATCACATATCCAATCTGCCTTTGATTCGGGCCTTGCTTTCCCTGCTGCTGCAGACTCATTGACAACGCAATGTTTTTATCTATCAATCCGCGCTGCATTTTGATCCTGGCCGCCTCTTTCTCATGCCTTCTATTAAATATCTTCTCCTCGTCTCTCATCGCGCTTCCTTCGATAGCCAATCGCTGTTTGACACCCTCATTTTCCAGCCTGGATTTCTTCTCCGTGTATTCAATCTGCATAATGTGCCGAGATCGTTCCGCTTCCAGTTCCTCGGATTGAAGAAGTCGCTGCGCTGCACGCTTGGCTTCACCGAGAGACTCAACATGAGAAATCTCGTGTCTCTGTCTCTCCATAACAAGTTTCATCCGTTCCCGCTCGCTATATAAG